>JAESGM010000088.1_pt1 | contig 266261 bp, 236 predicted proteins | sample 9269721 | NCBI WGS metagenome assembly JAESGM01 (sample SAMN15720920, study PRJNA650825) | algae metagenome | isolation source: Komarekiella atlantica HA4396-MV6 and co-occurring heterotrophs from... | place: USA: Theobald House, Kauai, HI | collected 2009-07-29
ACTAGTCAGAGACTATGAACTGTTACCCGAAACATCCGAGACTTTTGTTTATCTTGCCATGATCCGTATTATGGTAAGGCGACTAGCCTAAAATTTGACTTTTCAAAACTTTTCAAACATCCTCTTAAAGCGTTACCAACGGCGACAGAACTTCTATGCTTTGACAAGTGACAAATTTATCTTTAAGCATATCTTTGACCAAGGAAAAAAATTCGGTTATTGCACTTTCACTATCAATAACTGTAATGACAAGTGGTAGCACAGAAGACTCAATAGATGGATCTAGCTCGTTCATAGTGCGAAAAATACCATGTTTGCCATATCCAGAAATTGCTCGCATCACCGTCATCCCTGTTATTCCCTGTTGTCGAGCGATTCCCAATAGAGTTTGGTGAAGTGGTTGGTGCTGCCAACCATCAGACTCACTGATATAGATTGTTAGCTGCTTCCATTTAATTGGTTCGTGATTGTACTGTTGAACCATAACTGTTATCCTGTCGCTACCACTTGCTATTAATTATCGCTTGAAGGTAAAGCGACCGTTTACTTTTTCACCATTGATATCAGAAAGAATAGCAACTTTATACTCACCTGCTGCTTTTTCAGAAAGTACAGCATGGTAATGTTGTTCTTTAGCTTCATAAGTGAGGGAAAGCGATTTTTGACTACCATCAGGTAGCTGAACTTGAGCAGTTACTTTTGCATCCGAAACTGTAGTATGTTTTTCTCCTTTCTTTAAATAGAAATCTAAATGAGTTTCATTATCCTTTGCTTCAGTAACAAACTCCAAATGGTACTGCCCAAACTCTAAAACTTGACCGCCATGTGAATGTTCACCTTTACCGTCTTCGGAATGCTCTTGAGCATTATTTTTATTATGAGAATGACCATCATTTTCCGAGTGATTATCTTTCGCTGCGGTTTCAATTTTGGCAGATGTTTCTGTTGTTGATGCCGATTTATTCTCTGAATTTACAGCTTGATTACTGCCACTACAAGCACCTAAGAAAAGCAAGCTTATACTACCTAAAACTACGAAGCTAGTCTTCAAAAATTTCATTGATTTACACTCCTCAATATTTAGTCAATTAACAACTAAAAACTTGCCTCTCCTGCAATTTCTGTCTGAATAATTGGTTCAGCCTTTCTTGGCATCAAAAATCTACCAAACTGTACATATAAAGCTGGAAGTACCAAAAGAGTTAAAGCAGTCGAGGTAAATAATCCACCTAACACTACAACAGCTAGTGGCTGGAGGATTTCTTTTCCAGCTCCGCTACCAATTACCAAAGGCCCCATACCCAAAGCCGATGTTAACGCCGTCATTAAGATAGCAGCTAACCTTTCTACCGACCCTTCCATCAAAGCCTGCCGCAGAGGTTGTCCTTCTGCCATCCTAGAATTGTAGTTCTCAACCAGTAATAGTCCATTACGTGTAGCAACGCCGAACAAGGTAATAAATCCTACCATTGAAGCTACAGAGAGAATACCACCAGCCAAGGCGATGGAAATGACTCCACCTACTAATGCTAAGGGCAAGTTTAGCAAGATCATGATGGTGGCAGGAATGGACTTGACAGCAAAGTAAATCAAAACTGCGATCACAACAAATGCTAATCCCCCAGCCGAAAGTAAAGTTTTTGTCGCTCCTTCTTGTGCTTCAAATTGACCGCCGTATTCAATGTAATATCCGGGAGGTAATTGTACCTCTTGCTTAACTTTGTCCCGGATATCTTTAATTACAGAACCTAAATCGCGTCCAGCCACATTGCTGGAGACAACAATATAACGGGAGACATTCTCGCGGTTAATAGTATTGGGGCCTGTACCGTAGTCAATTTTTGCGACTTGAGCTAAGGGAATTTTCTGTTTGTTGGGTGTATCCACCAGCAAATCACGGATGACTTCGATATTGTTGCGGTATTTTTCTTGCAACCAGACAACTAGATCAAAGGTTTGTTGCTGTTCTAAGATTTGAGATACAGTTCGCCCATTCAGAGCCGTTTCTACCGTCTCTGATAATTCGCCAATAGTCAAACCATAGCGAGCTGCTGCGTTACGGTCAAACTGAATTTGCACCTGTTTCACTGGCACTTGCGGTTCTAATTGCAAGTCTGCTAAACCGGAAACCTCGCTCATAGCTGATTGTACTTGTTGACCAAGCTGGCGGAGTTGTTCCAAATCGGGGCCAAAAATTTTCACAGCGATCGCACTTCGTACCCCAGAAAGCACTTCATCCATCCGGTGCGAAATAAAACCACCAATATTGGGAACTACACCGGGAATTTTCTCAAATTGCTCCCGAATCATTTCAATTGCCTTATCTCGATCTTTTCCTCCCTCTTCACTCAGTTGAACATCTAGTTCTCCAACATTGGCACCAGCTACTTCCGTATCACCTTGCGCTCGTCCAGAACGGAACTGAACTGCTTGAATCCGGGGGTCTTTTTTGAGGGTGTTCTCTATCGCCAAGCCTACCTGATTGGTAGCATCCAGAGATTGACCAGGCATTAGAATCGTAGTAATTACTAGGGCGCGGTCTTGAAATTCTGGTAAAAAAACTTGCCCTAACGAGGTCATAATTAATATTGAAGCGATAAAACTAGCGATCGCACCTGTCAAAATAATCTTGGGGCGACGTATAGCAAACTGCAAAAACGGTCGATACAGACGGTGAGAAAATCTTTCAACCCAAGTTTCTGTACTTGGTAAACGCCGATTTACTAGCAAAAGGGCGCATAGTGCCGGAGTCAATGTCAGTGCTACCAAGGTAGAAGCCACAATTGACAGCAAATAAGCTATACCCATTGGTGTAAAAATCCGACCTTCTACCCCAGAAAGGGCAAAGATTGGTGCAAAGACGACCGCGATAATAATTGTCGAGAACAGTACGCTTACCCTTACCTCCACTGAACCATTGAAAACAACTTGCAGTGGTGGCACAGGATTGCCTGCTGTCTGGTTTTCTCGCAAACGGCGGTAGACGTTCTCCATATCGACAATTGCATCATCCACCACCGAACCAATCGCCACAACAAGTCCGCCCAAAGTCATCGTGTTGATGCCTTGTCCTGTCCAATTGAGGATCATCATTCCCAATAACAAAGACACGGGAATTGCGCTCAAGGTAATGATCACCGTGCGCCAATTCATCAAAAATAGAATCAAGATGACACAAACGATGATCGTGCCATCGCGCAAAGCTTCTTCAACGTTTTTTAGCGAGGCTTCGATAAAATCTTCTTGGCGGAAGGTTTCGGTGACTTTCACATCTTTAGGCAAGCTGGCTTTTAACTCTTCCATTGCTGCTTCAGCCGCCTTTGTAACACTTGGTGTATCAGCAGTTGGCTGTTTATTGACAGTCAAAATCACCGCTTTCTTACCCGCAGAACTACCATCGCCGCGTTTGAGTGCTGCACCGATTTGCACATCTGCCACTTGTTCGAGAAGTACGGGTGTGCCATTGCTGGCTTTAATTACTGATTTCTTCAGCTGTTCAATAGATTCAACTCGTCCCACACCTCGCACCAAAGTTTCTTGGTCGGGAGTAATTAAAAATCCTCCTGGTGCATTGGCGTTGGCTGCTTGTGCTGCCTTGGTGACATCATCAAGGGAAACATTAAACGCCTTCAGTTTATCGGGGCTTACTAAAACTTGATACTGACGCTCATCCCCACCAAATATGACAATATTACTTACACCAGGGACAGCCAGCAGACGATTTTTTACTTGCCAATTGACAATTCGCCAGACCTCCATCAAAGGAGTGGTTTCAGAAGTAAAGGCATATTTGACAGTCCATCCCAAGGGGGAACTAACCGGTAGAACCTCTGGGTCTTCTACACCTTGCGGTAGCTGGCTACGTGCTTGTTGCAGCCGTTCTGTTACCAATTGGCGGGCGCGATAAATTTCTGTATCCAAGCTAAAAGTAGCTCTCACAGCCGAAAGACCTACAGCTGAGGAAGAACGCAATGCTTCTAGTCCAGGAGTGCCGTTGATTACACTTTCTATTGGTCGAGTGACTAAGGACTCCACTTCCTCTGGTGCTAGTCCTGGGGCTTCGGTCATAATTTCCACTTGCGGAGGAGCAAAGTTAGGAAATACATCCAGTGGCATTTGTGTAAGAACGAGAAAGCCCCAAAAAGATATGAGGATGGAAGCAATAACCACTAGCCAGCGTTGAGCGATCGACCATTTAACAATGGAGTTAAGCATATTTTGATTTACAAAATATATATAGTTGAAAGGAATTGAATAGAGTAAATCAATTTTCTAAAACAGGATTAGCAGCCTTTTTATTCTCCATAAAAGCTAGATTTTTCTGAGGTTTAGCGACTGGATTAATCATTATTTATTGAATTCTTGATTGCTAATTGTTGGTTGTGCTTTCGTAAACTATTAACAACATTCCGTGGGTTCTAAATCCTCATTACAAAACTGTACTTCCGTTAGCGTAGCGGTAGCGAGTCCTCGAGCGTCCTTCCGACTTCCGACTTCTTTAATGACTGTCTGAACGACGAGATTTTTCCTGTTCTTCCACAGAAGTAGAGGCGGTTGGTTGTTTGTGGTTGTCAATATAAACTTCGGTTTCGTAATTGAAACCATCGCTTACTGGTACTAGATCGGAACGGTGACGACGGCTAGACCAGAAGCTACCTCCCATAAAAGCTAAAATAGCAATGCCTACTCCTCCCCCTGCACCTAGCAACCATAAAGGTATTGGCAAACTGTTAGTTTTCGCCTCAGTTTCTTCTGAATGCAAATCACCTTTTTCCTGACTTTCTTCTTCTTTACTACCACCCTTCAATGACTGTGCATAAAGTTGTGGCGCACGTTGGGTAACGACTGAATCTCCCTCGAATAAACCACTTTTAATCTCAATTAAATCTCCAGAGGTTTGTCCTAACTCAACTTCAACAGATTGGAAGGCATTGCCGTTTCGGACATAGACCAATTTCTTATTATTTGCATCCACTACAGCAGACTGGGGAATTGCCAAAGTAGCTGTAGATGTCTGGTCTGTTACAACTTCAAGTTCGGCAAACATTCCGGGTTTTAGCTGCCCTCTAGCGTTATTGATTTCGGCTTGTACTGGTACTACTCGCGTTTCTCCTTCGACTACTGAGCCAATCCGTGTAATCCTGCCTACAAGGGTTTGATTAGGTACACTAGCAACCTTCATCCTTACCTGTTGACCTGTCCTCACTTTATCTAAATCTTTTTCATAGATATTCGCTGTGGCAAAAACCCGACTATCATCTGCGATCGTCATTAATTTACCACCCGCGTCCTGAAATGATTGACCGATAGTAACTTCCCTATCAACAACCTTGCCGGAAATCGGAGCTGTTACTGTTATTAGTCCCTTTGCATTAGCATGGTTTCCTAGTTGAGAAAGGCGAGTTTCATAAATAGCACTGCTGCGATTAATATTGGATTTTGCTAGGCTAACTGCTGCTTGAGCGCGTTTGAGTTGATTTTCAGCCGCAATGACATCGCGGCGGCTGTTGGCTGTGGTTAGTTTAGCTTTAGCTTCTGCTAGCTGGGTTTGAGATTCAAGAGCGTTGCGACGTGCCAAAGCACCTTCAGTGGCTAACACTTGATCTTTCTCATACTTCTCTTGAGCAAATGCTACTTGGCTCTGTGCTTGAGCGATTTCTGCGGCAGCTATTTGTTGATAGCGATCATAATTTTGTTGAGCCAGCCTCAAGTCAGCTTCAGCTTGCTGTAAATCAGCCTGACCTTGTGCTAATTTGTCCTGAGATTCCACGCGCAATGTCACTAAATCTGGACTGGTTACAACGGCGACAGGTTGACCTTTCTTTACTAATGCGCCTGGTTCTACCAACAGTTCAACTACTTTTACCCCTTGAATTGGGGTGGTGACTTCCACTTTCTGGCTAGGTAAGGTTTCAATCTGTCCAGTAGTTTTAATGCCAACAGCTAATCGTTGGCGTTGCACTTGTTCTACCTTAACTCCTAGCAGTTTTGCGGTTTCTGCATCTACTTCAACAGAACCAGTTACTTCGCTTCCACCACCCTGAAATGAACTTGCACCGCTATGGTCGTGTCCAGCACCAGCCAAAACAGTAGTAGGAGTATTTAGTAGTAACATCAACATTGTCAACGAAACATAACGCAGTGGAGCAGAACATTGAAACAAATTAGAGATTCCCATCGCTTGTTGTGTCCTAAGTTAGTGAGAAAGCAGAATCGCCTTTGGATGTTGGCATTTAATGTGCAAATTTGGACTACCGCTTTCTTTAGCTAGTTACATTGCTTTTGTGAGTAGTTTAAGGAATTTGAATAGTAGTCTTTTTCCAGTGTTTCATATCGATATGAAATTTGGGTGAAATTTTTAGTTGGAATTTTTGTTAGGAATAGCTATGATATTCAGGCTATATTCATGTTTAAAATGTTACATTTTTCATAACTATAAAATACATCAAAAAAATATAATACATATACGCTTTGGGATTGCTGTAGGCATACCCAAAGCATAAATATAAAATTTATTTATGTGTTTTAAGTTTTATAGATTCAAGCAAAAATCAAGTAGACTATTTTTCTAAATCAGAAGGCTATGGCTATCAAATTTCAGCTATTAGCCTTATCTTGAAAATGAGATAGAAGGAAGTAATCAAGAAAAGTTTTATCTTTGTGTAGTGTTCGTATAGCGCGTGCTTTACGCTCACTTTATTTCAGAAAACATCTTTATAAAATTCAAGTTTCGGGTTTTTAGATTAGTTTAATATTACATCATTGAAAGGAGTTTAAACTAATAATAAAATTGAGAAGCCAATCAATTAAAACTTCAATATTTGATTAATTTAAGTTTTCCACTAAAGAGCGATATAAGTTAATGACGTGACTGTCAGCCAAACTATAATAAACATTCCGACCTTCTCGACGATAGCTGACTAAACGCATAGCTTTCAATAACCGCAGCTGATGACAAACTGCTGATTCACTCATTTTGGTTAATGCAGCTAGATCGCAAACACACAACTCACTAGAAGCCAAAGCTGATAGGAGGCGTATACGGTTTGTATCTGCTAACACCCTAAAAATTTCTGCCATTTGTTGTGCTTTATCTGTCGGTAAGATTTGAGCCTGAGATGAGCGTACATTATCTAAATGCACCAGATGAGTATCACAGGTAGGGGTGTCAGAACTTTGAATTAAGTCTAAGTCCTGCTTTTTCTTGTGCTTATTCATAGCAAGTTTTACTTAGCAATGGTTATCAATCTCAATAATACCTAAAATGATAACCATTGTACAATTGAATAGTTGTTCAATTGTTGTATTAGAATATTGGCAGTTAACTTTTTGCCTTGATTCTAAAGCTGCTATGACTCAAACTCCTGAACTCAAAACCCAAACTTTGCAAGTTGGCGGTATGGACTGCGGAAGCTGCGCCAAGACAATTGAAGTCGCTTTGCAACAGTTACATGGTGTGACAGAAGCAACAGTAAACTTTACAACTGGTAAAGCCAGAGTTTCCTATGACGCAGAGGTATTGAGTGAAAAGAGTATCCATAACCGAATTAAAGGTTTGGGTTATACAATAGAGCAAAGTCATGAGGCGCAATCCCATCAGCATACTCATTCCTGTGGTGATGAACACGACTATGACCACCAAAATCATGACCATAACGTAGATGTAGTTTCTCTGCAAACACTACAGCTACAAATTGGCGGGATGGATTGTGGCAGTTGTGCCAAAACCATTGAGGTTGGGATGCAGAAGATAATAGGCGTACAAGAAGCATCGGTCAGCTTTGCCAGCGAAAGATTGCATATATCCTATGACCCACAATTGGTAAATGAGACAGCAATTTATGACCGGATTAAAGATTTAGGTTATACGGTTGAGGAGGGTGTTGAAGCAAGTTCCTATCATCATACTGATTCTTATGGTCATGACCACGACCAGCCAATAAACAAGTTAAAACAAAAACAAAAATCCGACCTCACAAGCTGGAGATTCTGGATTGAAAATCGTCGGGGACAGAGTGTCATACTTGCAGGCATAGGCTTAGTTTTAGGTTTACTTACTCAGTATTTAGTGCTACCCATCTGGATTGCACGAGCTTTTTATGGCATTGGTATAGTAATTGCTGGCTATCCGATCGCACGGGCTGGTTTGTTTGAGTTGCGCTTGCGCCGCGCCGATATGAATCTGCTGATGACTATTTCGGTGATTGGGGCAGTGATTTTAGGAGACTGGTTTGAAGGGGGGCTGGTTGTCTTTTTGTTCTCTTTAGGCACAACATTGCAAGTTTTCACCTTTGGTCGTACCCGCAATGCAATTCGCTCACTGATGGATTTGACTCCACCTACTGCTACAGTTAAGCGCGGGAATCAGGAATTTACAGTTCCCGTCGAAAGTATTCAGCTAGGTGAAGTTTTGACGATTCGACCAGGAGGGCGTGTGGCGTTGGATGGTGTGGTTGTTTCTGGTAACAGTGCTATTGACCAATCTCCAATTACGGGAGAGTCAATTCCAGAAGATAAAGCCGTTGGGGATACTGTCTTTGCAGGCACTTTAAATCAGACAGGTTTTTTAGAAGTCAAAGTTACGCACACTGCTAGCGATACAACCGTTGCCAAAATTATTAATTTGGTAGAACAAGCTCAAGAAAGCCGCGCACCTTCACAGCAGTGGGTGGATAAGTTTGCACAGGTCTACACTCCGATAGTGATTTTAGCGGCGATCGCCATCGCCCTAATTCCGCCCTTGGCTTTTGCTCAATCTTTTAACGTCTGGCTTTACCGCGCACTGGTCATGCTAGTAATTGCTTGTCCCTGTGCTTTAGTCATTTCTACCCCAGTTTCCATTGTCAGTGCTATTGGTGCGGCAACTCGTCAGGGCGTTTTACTTAAAGGAGGTAATGCACTGGAGACAGGCGGACATCTAACTACCCTTGCTTTTGATAAAACCGGCACAATTACCCAAGGGCTACCGATTGTGCAGCAGGTTTATGACTTGGGGCTAAGTGCAGACATGGTATTAATGATTGCCGCTTCCTTAGAACAAAAGTCTGAACATCCCCTAGCAAAAGCTATTGTGGCCGAGGCTCAAGAGTTGGGGCTGGAGTTAGAAACTCCCCTTAATTTTACTGCATTACCCGGTAAAGGAATTCAGGCAAACTTTGGGGAGCAGTTATATTTAGTTGGTAATCGGCGGTTGTTTTCAGACCAAGGTATTTGCTTGTCTGATGAAGCTGAATCTTTGTTAACTGAAATTGAACAACTCGGTCAAATTCCGGTGTTGGTAGGGACGAACGAAGGGTTATTAGGAGCGATCGCTCTCTCTGATGGCATCCGCTTGGAAGCTACAGAAGCCTTGCGACAGTTGAAGCAGGTTGGATTGAAGCGGTTAGTGATGTTGACAGGCGATCGTACTGTTGTGGCCAAGCAAATTGCCCAACAAGTTGGAATTACAGAGTATCAGGCAGAACTGTTACCTGAAGATAAACTGCAAGCAATTCAACAGTTGCGTCGTCACGGGGTAGTAGGTATGGTTGGGGATGGCATTAACGATGCACCAGCTTTAGCTACAGCAGATATTAGTTTTGCTGTAGGTGGAATTGATATCGCTTTAGAGACAGCAGATGTGGTACTGGTAGGTAGTGACTTGAGACAGCTTGCTTATGCAGTAGATTTAAGCCGACGTACTGTGTCAGTGATTCAACAGAATGTGGTTTTTTCTCTGGTAACTAAGGCTTTATTTTTACTATTGGGAACGTTTGGGTTTGTTGGTTTAGCGATCGCCGTCTTAGCTGATACAGGAACTTCCCTGCTAGTAACTGCAAATGGAATGCGTCTGTTTAAAACCAAAACTTTTAAAAATTAAACAAATAACGCATATTCTACAGAGATTAGTAACGTTTAACCAACGTTATTAAATGTTTTACTCTAGTAATTGCCCTTGCCTCAATCTCTGTAGTTTCAACATCGTGATACATATCATTAACCACAAAAATCCAACACCATACCCAGCAATTACATCTGTCGGCCAATGTACTCCTAAATATAGGCGACTGATGCCAATTGCCACAATTAGAATAACCGCTAAAACATAGATTAACCGCGAAAATTGATGATAATAAGTAGCTAGTATATAGGCAATAAAACCATACATCACCATAGAGCCTAATGCATGACCGCTAGGAAAACTAAAAGATTTTTCAGAAATCAAAAGTGTCCAAAGTTGCGGACGGGGTTTAGAGAAAAATAACTTTAAACCTGTATTTAGAGTTAACCCTCCTATACAAGTAAGCACAAAAATATATGTTTCTACTTGGTAACGTCGCCACCAAAGTATTCCTAAAGTAAATGCTGCGACTACTACTACTGTCTTGGGATTACCAAGATTCGTAATAAATAACATTAAATTATCAAGACTCGGATTGGCAAATTGATGTAACCATAATAAGTAAGATGTATCAAATGCAAAAGCTTCTTTCTCTAAAACTTCTTCAGCAAGCTTGGCGACAACAAACAGGATCAGCAGACAAATTGCAAGTCCAACTATACCAATTGTGGCAATTAAAGGAGCTAAACGAGGGTATATATGGCGCAGCCAAAAGTTAGAAATTTTTCGTATCATTGAATATGTCTAAGTCTGTTATGGATTTATAGCTTACAAAATAATAGTCAAGAACTTGAAAAGACGATTTTGAATCGAAAATAGAGTTATTTTGCTCAAACTAGGCTTCTAAGTACCTGGTTTAAAGTAATCTAGTAACCTATCCCCTGAATCTGCCCTTACTAAGGCTACTACTACATCGGGTAGTACAGCTAAATTGGGATACACTAAGTAACGAGGTTCCCAATGAGGACTAAACTTATCTTTAAATGTATGTAAACCCTTAAAGTTGTAAAACTTATTTAAGTGTTCGTAAAGATATTTTAATGCTTTCTCCAAAGTGGGAGAATTTTGTGTTTCTCCAACTCCAGAAAGTGCTGATAATCCCAAATTAAAACCGTCATAATTGAGTTGCTGAAAGTGCTGAAACATTGAGACAAATAAAAATTCCATTGTCCCTTTTTCAATGTCTGTACGTCGTCGCATCAAGTCAATAGTAATTTCATTTTTCTGATACTCTGATACCACATTTGCGAAGGCACTAATTGTTCTTTCTGGAGTATATACAACCACAATTTCACATTCACACAAGTAGTCATAATCAAACCAACCAACAGAAAACTTTTTCTCGGCTCCCTGCATCATCTGAAGCCATTCATCACTTATTGACCTCAATTCTTTTAATAATTCATCTGCAATGGGTGGTTGATAAAATTTAACTTGATGACCCGACTTAGTAAGTCTATTGAGAGCATTTCTTAAGTTTTGGTTAGCTTTGCCTTGAAGAGTGAAGCTATGTAAGTCAACAATTGCCTCCTCACCAATTTGAACAGTACGGTAGCCTAAAGATTTATATATATCTAAATCATCTGGTAAAGTTTGATAAAATGCAGGATACCAGTCATTTTTCTCACAAAATAGCCGAAACCCAACAATTATTTCTTGTCTTTCTTCAAGCGGGCCAATGGGGTCGCCCAAAGCTATTGCACCTCTACCTTTTGCTACATAACCAATGAAGCTTTTTCCAGAAGGACTGAAATAATAAGTTTTATCATCAAAGAGAGTGAATCTTGCTAGAGAAGATTTTCCATATTGTTCTACAATTTCTTTTGCTCGTTTTCTTTCTACATCTAAAGCAGAATTTCTTAATAAGACCGGACGCAAGAGCATGAATAAAGCATAAGCTAATGTAGAAGCACCTACGAAATATATTGAATCAGCGAAAAATTTTCCAAATCGCGTTGTAGGTTCTAACCCTGCATTATCAGCTGTGAAAAACATTGCCAAAGTTTGCAGCAACGCTTCTGGTAAGTCAAAATTAACCGTATATTGCCTATCTAGTAGAAAGAAACCTACAGTGCCGTAAGCTAATGTAAACAGCAATGCACCAATTAAAACTCGAATTCCCTGAGTGATTGAAGGACGATCTGATTGTGCTGTAAAAACATTACGCATTAAAATAAGTTGAGCTAGTAAAACTCCAGCCAGCAAACTTTCTTCATAGTCTAAACCTTTGATTAAATGGCTAATAATAGTTACAATTAACAACCCAACTGTTAGTAACCAAGCTACTCGCTTACGTCGTAATAAATTAGCTGCCAGAGTTAACAATATAAATCCAGTGATTGCTGCAAAAAAATGTCCACCCGCGCGGATATCAAAAGGGACAAATTGCTCTATCAATTCTGTGCGTCTAGGCGAATTAGGAGTAACCGCAGATATCAAATTTACAACCCCTACTATGGCGGTTAAAATAGAGGCTGTCCACAATCCAATGCGTTGACGTTTATTTAGCAATTGCTTTTCCTCACTTTGCTTAATTATTTGATTGTGTCGTAGAGCAGGTTTAATTTCAAGTTGGGTTAAACATAAATTAAGCTAGGAACGCGCTTTTAGCCGTTGATTAATTTCATACAAACCCAGCAATGCCACTGCAACTATCAAGGGCAAGATGTAGTAAATTCCTCGGTAAGCTATTAGTGAACCCAAAGCTGCTGGGGCTGTTACTTCTGATGGCAGTAGCAAAAGTATTACGGTTTCAAACACTCCTAAACCTCCAGGAACGTTGCTAACAATACCTGCAATCATTGCTAGTAAGTAGATACCAGCAAAGCCGAAATAGGACAAAGGAATACTTGGGGGTAACAGAAGATAAAGAACAGCGATCGCCAATCCCCAATCCACTAAAGAAATTCCTATTTGCTTCAAGGAAAGTCGAAAAGAAGGAAAAGAAAATGTCTGTCCGCGAATTCTTAAGGGTTGATGATAAAAATAACTTCCCAGCAAATATGCTCCTACAAGGATTAGAAAAATAACTCCGATTGGATGAACAGAGACAAAGGGTAAATTTAGTATGGTAGGAATAGTGAGTGGTTCAAGAAGAAACACTATCCCACTTACAGCAAACAGTCCTAACCAAAAACTCAGGTTCTCGAAGGCAATTACTTGAGCGATCGCTCCTACTGATACCCCCCAATTTGAATAAAGACGGTAGCGAATAGCACCACCTGTCAAAAGAGCAAAGCCAACAGAATTACTGATAGCATGGCTGATAAAAGCTGTAAAAATAATTGCACTAGGAGGAAGCGAACGACGAATATAGCGAAAGGCGAGAAAATCATAACTACTGAGTGCAAAATAGCCTCCCATAGAGCATCCAATGGCTATAAACAAGCGATTTGAGGGAATTTCTATCAAACTACGGAGAATATCACTTGGTTGATGCTGCCGCAGTTCGTTGTTGATTGTCCAAAGAGAGAAAGCAAACAACAGCAAGCCAAAAACAGGCAGACTAATTTGAGAAAGGCGTTTTCGATTCATCTTTAAAGTCAAGAACAGTTATTTACTGTCATTAACAATTTATTCAGTTTTGGCTTATACATACTTGATACATAATTTATAGTAAATTCCCTCCATGCTTAACCCATCTACCACGAGAAGGAAGGATGTTGCAGCAATTGATGGCAATCATATTATAAAATCAGACTAATTATTATACTTTTCGGATTGTTTTCAACCTTTTTCATATATTACAAATAATACCTAACACTGGTAACTACACTGCTGTGTTTATTGCGTAAAGCCCTGCGTAAAAACAAAGATGTTTGGTTGTGCAGCAAATCTTCCCACCAGTGACGTGTCATAAAAACGGGTATAATGACGGTAGTAAATACATTTGGGTGTTTTGTTTCATATTCACTTACAAATTCAGCCAGGGGATTGACTATTGAGCGGTATGGAGAATCTAAAATTACTAAAGGAATATCCGACTCTAATTGCTGCCACTGCTGCTGAATTTGTTCTCGATCTGTAAAACCAATATCAACGTGAACTGCCACAATTTCATCAGCTATACTGCGGGCATAATCAAGAGCTTTTACAGTACCTTTGTGCAATTGCCCAACAAAGATGATCGCAGGATGGGTAATAGTTTCTACTTTTAATATAGTTGGATAATTTCTAATTTCAATTCCTTCAATACTGAGACGATTAGCTACATATAGATAGTGACGGCGAATTAAGAGAAATAAACTGACAACAAAGGGAATAGCCAGAACTACAACCCAAGCTCCTGCTTGGAATTTTGTCACAATAATTACAACTGCAACGATAAAAGTAGCGATCGCCCCCATACCATTAATGATTGCGCTAGTACCCCAACCTGAAGTTTGTTCCTTAAACCAATGACGTACCATTCCGGCTTGCGAGAGGGTAAAGGAGGTAAACACCCCAACAGCATACAGAGGGATAATCGCGTTGACTTCGCCTTGGAAAATAATGATGAGAATAGCAGCTAAAACACTCAGTAAAATAATACCGTTAGAATACACCAGGCGATCACCCAACAGTAACAACTGTCGAGGCAGAAAACTATCTCTGGCTAACAGTGAGGCAAGTCGCGGAAAATCCGCATAACTTGTATTTGCAGCTAGTAGTAAAATCAATAATGTCGTAAACTGCAAAAAATAATATAGTATTCCACTACCAAAGATTTGACGACCTAGCAAAGAAACTACAGTTTGATTAGATTCTGGGACAACATGATAAACGTGAGCAAGGTAAGTAATACCCAAAAACATTATCCCTAAAATCACGCTCATATATAACATTGTCATACGAGCATTTTTCCACTCTGGTTGTTTAAAAGCCATAACTCCATTAGAGATAGCTTCCACCCCCGTCATTGCTGTACAACCTGCCGCAAACGCTCGCAAAATCAGAAATAAACTTAGAGGTTCTTTTGCTGGAATTGCTGGATAAGTTTGAGGAATTAATGTTGTAAATTGATGATAAATACCTAAAATTAGTAGGATAAATATGCAAATAATAAAAGCATAAGTGGGAGCCATAAATAAATTGCCAGATTCTCGCAAGCCTCGTAAGTTAGCTAACATTAATAAAAAAATAGAAATCACGCAAAGCTCAACAGTGAAGCCTTGCAAAAGAGGAAAAGCAGAGGTGAGAGCAGCAATCCCAGCCGCAACACTTACCGTTACCGTCAGGACATAATCTATTAGTAAGGAAGCAGCAGCAACTAAACCAGGGAAAAGACCCAAGTTTTCACTTGCCACTGTGTAAGCTCCGCCACCAGTAGGATAGGCACGAATCGTTTGCCGATATGAAAGCGTAACGATTGCTAACAGCAGACTAATGGCTATAGCAATAGGAAGAGATAAGCCTAACGTACTACCACCTGTCAAAACTAACACAGTTAAAATTTCCTCAGTCGCATAGGCAACAGAGGAAAGTGCATCAGACGAGAGAACTGCTAATCCAGCCGCATTGCTTAATCTTTCTGTAGAATAGGAGCTAGTTGGTAAGGATGAACCAATCAGCTGACGCTTAATTTTAGAGTACAAAGACATACAAAAAACATTTGAAAACGGTAGAATAACCCCAACATAGAAAGCAGATTGATTAATTCTTCTGCGCTGAGGCTTGCTTAAATTGCTTTCCCACATAGGTAAGTTGGTCTGCTAGATGTTTGTGCCAGTAGTTCCAGCCAACATCTGCGCCAACAATACCATGACCGCCAGGAAAAGCATGGAATTCGTTTGCAATTCCTAACTTATCTAGAGTTTGATGAAACTGCTGAGTTGAGGTAAGAAATTCTTTATCTTGCTCTCCAGCATCCAAATATGCTCTAATGCGTTCACGTTCTGCCACTGGTATTTTTTCAATAAAATCTTGGGGGCTATTTGCCATACCACTACTATCGGTAAAGTAGCCACTAGAACTAAAGAAAACATTAAAGTTATTCAAGTGGCGTAAACCAATATTAAAAGCTCCCCAACCACCGCTTGACTGCCCTCCCATTGCCCAAAACTGCGGTTCATTCAACGTCCGATAACGAGATTTCATAATTTTGACTAACTCTGAACCAATCAAAGTGCCAACTTTACCATTGGGGCCATCATAGTAATCTGAATCCCAAAACGGACTTGTACCCCGCTTGTCATTGCCATCTGGGGTAATAACTATTGAATAAGGTAATTTGTCACTTTTGTAAAGGTCATGTAGCACGGAGGTGACAGCCGCTTTATCCTGATAAGCACGAGCATCTCCATGTCCCCCGTGCAGTAGGAAGATGATTGGATAGCGTTTGTTTGGGTTCTTGGCATAGTCGGGAGGAAGAATTAAGCCATATTGTCGCACTTCTCCCATTGCCTTGCTGTTGAAAGTCTTTAGCTCAAAGGACAATCCTGTATTTTTCTCTACCTGCGGAGGATCAAGTTGCGGCGCACCAGCAATGAACACGTACCAATAACCAGTTGCCAACAAGGTAGCAACTATGGCCATACCTGCTAGTAAAATATTTGACCATCGTAACTTCATCTATAATTTCCTTGGTCATTATCTTAGAATAATATTAAATTTAAACTTTTCTATAATTACTCACAATACTAATAGTAGATAATTATTTATTAACCAACTATAAAACTAATAATTAGCCCAGTCAAAACAATCAAAGTCAAAATAATATAGGTGATATCTCGCTGACGCATAAAAGCTAACAGAGAAAAAGAAACTCTAGCAACAGGAGTAGCAATTAATAACAACAATCCAAGTTGAATAATGCCACGACGGCGACCTGATAATGCTGAGGTTGCCACTCCTTCAGGAGAGCGAAAAGCTGGAGGTTCACCGCGAAAAATTTGATAATTAGGAGTTTCTTTGCCGTGATAAATTAGGTATAAAACTCCGCCGAGCAAGACTAAAGCTGAAGCTAAAAGTACGCCATATCTTAACAAATTACCGACCAAAATTTCGACTTTTCTTTCACTCAAGTTGCGTCGATTTTGGGACATTTTAAATTCTCCCAGTCAAACCGTTATAAATCATTTGAATTGCTAATAGCACAATGACTACACTAAAAATATTTCTTAAAACGCCTACTCTTGCTTTTACTAATACCTTAGCTCCCAACAATGCGCCTAAAAGTACTCCTAACATGACAGGCATTGCCAGTCCAGGGTCAATATAACCTCGTTTCAGGTACACACCCGCGCTAGCTGCTGCTGTCACCCCAATCATAAAGTTACTGGTAGTAGTAGAAACCTTAAACGGAATCCGCATGAATTGATCCATTGCTAGTACCTTGAGTGCGCCAGAACCAATACCAAGTAACCCGGAAAGCACTCCGGCGACAAACATCAGACTAAATCCTACAGGAACAGCATGGACATTGTAAGGTTGTTCACCTGACTGTGTTGGGTAAGTGCTGTTTAGCTTTAAACGAGTTGCTAAACGATCAGGTGGAGTATCAGCTGAGTGTTCAGGACGGGATTGACGCGAGAGATAGGCGCTGTAAAGTAAAACAAATCCAAAGACCACAGCGAGTATTCTAGTGGAAACAAAAGCGGCTATGGTTGCACCTGCGATCGCTCCAAACGTCGTTGCTACTTCTAAGAACATTCCCAAGCGTAAATTAGTGTAGCCTTCTTTGACGTAAGCAGAAGCAGCGCCGGAAGAAGTTGCAATTACAGATACTAGCGAAGCACCAATTGCGTAACGAATGTCAACACTAAAAACCAAAGTTAATAGAGGGACAAGCACCACTCCACCACCTAAGCCTGTCAACGCTCCCAAAAAGCCTGCTGTAGCAGAACTAATCCAGACTAGTAGGGTAAATTCTAAAACATTCAAGCGAACACCTCCGGTGGGCGCGTCATGCCAACGCACCTTCGCGCCTAAATTAAACGTTGCTTATGAAAAAACTCAATAGCAACATCTGCATCATATGGTAAACAAGTTAAGAAATAATTAATTACACGGAATCATTAGGGGTTGCAAATAAAACTCTAGCAGCACTAAGAATTAGTAGCAAGGCGAATATTTTAGTTAAAACCCCATTCGGTAAACTCGTTCCTATTTTGGCACCGAACCACCCACCTAAAATAAATCCTAGACAGAGAAGTGCAGCTACTTTTATGTCTACATATCCTTGCTTATAATAAGTCCATGCTGCTAATAAATCTATTGGTGGAACTAACAAAGCCAATGTAGTTCCTTGTGCTTGGTGCTGAGAGAATCCTAAGAAAAAAATCAAGGCAGGCAAAATAATTATTCCACCACCAATGCCTGTCATACCACTAACAATTCCTGCTATAAATCCCAAAATTATACAAAGCCAAATATTAGTCATGATTAAATTTCTTCCTAATTAATGTAATGAAAGCTAGAATCACAGAGTTTTTTGTTAGCTAAAATTGATGTTCCTATACGTATACTGCTATCAGCATCAACTAGCGAGATGACTACGTACTTGTTCTTTATACCTTCGTAGAGTACTCAAAGCTTGTAGCTCTATCTGTCTGACTCGTTCTCTACTAACACCCATGCTTTGACCAATTTCCGCTAAGGACAGTTCATTTCCATCTACTAAACCGAAACGTAAAGTTAATATTTCTCGTTGCTGGGGAGTTAGTTTTGACAATAAATTTTGGATATTTTGTTGGAGAAATTTTTGATCGGTGTAAAATTCAGGAGAAACTCCTTCATCCTCCAACATATCTTGTAATTCCGTCTCTCTTTCTGCGCCAACTCGTAATTCCAGAGAGACAGGTTGCCGTGCTATAAGTAAATACTCTCGAATTTGTTTGGGGTCTAAAGATAGTTCTTCAGCAATATCAACTGCGGTAGGAGTTCGACCTAATTTTTGAGCTAGTTCACGTTGGGTTCGCTTGATTTTATTCAGTTTTTCTGTAATATGAATAGGCAAGCGGATAGTACGTCCTTGTTCAGCGATCGCTCGTGTAATTGCCTGACGAACCCACCAATAAGCATAAGTTGAAAATTTGTATCCTCTGCTAGGGTCAAATTTTTCAACTCCTCGCTCTAAACCTAAACTTCCTTCTTGAATTAAGTCAAGAAAATCTAGGTTACGTCTTTGGTATTTCTTAGCAATAGACACTACAAGTCGTAGATTAGCCTTAATCATTTTTTGCTTGGCTTGATATCCCTGGCGTAGTTGCTGCACTAGTAATTCTTCACTAATATCAACTTTTTCAGCCCATTCTTTTTGTGTAGGTTGACGCTTTAATTGAAGAGTTAATTTTTCTTTAGCAGTAAGTAAAATCATCATTTGTTGTACTTGCTTACCAAAATCAATTTCTTGTTCATGAGTTAACAAAGGAATACGTCCAATTTCATGCAGATAGGTACGCACAATATCAGCATTGGATAAAGATTTTTCGTTTTTCTCGCTTAATTTTATAGATGGATGAGATATATTTTTCATAGTTTTTTGAACCTTCGTAAATACTGATTGACTTGGAGTAAATGAATTTTGACTCTGTGTAGTTAGTATGACATCAAGAAATGAAATTAGAATGAAATAATGAATTTTATTGATTGAATTGCTGACTTTTTTTGACTAGAGAAAGTAAACAGGTTAATTGAAAAATCCAATTCGGTTGAGAGGATAAAAGCGAACAATGGCTCGACCTATGATTTTATTGCGGGGAACAAAACCCCAATAGTGGCTATCATAGCTATTGTTGCGATTGTCTCCCAGAACTAGATAAGAATTTTTTGGTACAATTACAGGCCCCCATTGATAGTCTGGTTTAGCTTCAAGGTAATTCTCTTTTAAGGGCGAGCCATTAATATAAACTAGTCCATTCTTAACTTTAACTGTTTCTTCTGGTAAGCCAATTACACGTTTAATGAAAGCTTCGTGGTAGTTTTCATAAAGCAGTGTTTTGGTCGGATTAAAAACAACAATATCACCTCGTTGAGGTGAGATAAAATCATAGCTAACCTTATCAATAATTAAGCGATCATTAATCTGGAGTGTTGGTTCCATTGAGCCAGAGGGTATATAACGAGCTTCAGCAACAAATGTGCGAATACCGAAAGCAAGAACTAGGCTTAAACCAATTGTTTTAACTGTTTCTAGCAAAATATTTTCATTTTTTGATGGGGATGATTGTTGGTGATGAATGTTAGACATAGTGTTGATAATAAATAACAAGCATTAGACAGAGATAAGTCTTGAAAGTTATTATTGAGCAAATGTATTGATGTTGGCTTCAGTCATAAATTAAATCTTTAGTGGTAAAATTTTGAGAATCGTAGTCTAAATTATTCATAACTTTTAATTCCTGTAATCTCGGTTTGTAACTTCACATTAAGAGGTAAAAGTCAAGAACTCGAAAAGATTTCTCTGATAGGGAGCAGATTTGCTTAATTCAGCAAAAACTGATATTTCTTTAAGTTAAGAGCTTGATGTTACAGGATTTTGTCAAAAAGTTGAAAAAGTGATGTCTATCCAAATTAAATAACTACAATCACGCATTCAGTCAGCGTACCTAATCTTTATGAAAAACATCAGGTTCTATTTAACATGACTTCCTTACCCTGGTTTTTATAAATTGTGGTTGGAGTCGGTATGGGTTTCTATTCTGGACTGTTTGGTTTAGGCGGAAGTTCAATTGGTACGCTCATTCTACGGCTGTTAGGGCTACCACCTTTAATCGCTCTGGCTAGTCCTCTTCCACTTACATTACCGAGTGCAATAGGAGGTGCGATCGCCTATCGATGCTATTGTCAGGTCACTGATGAATATGTAGGGTGAAAGCGGTATTAAACCGCCAGCAATATAGGAAGCTGCAATGGTAAAAGCACTTTGTCGCGCACGAATAGGATTGGGTGGTTCAAGTCCCAACTCGAAGCGCATCATAAAATCTGTCCATTGTGTAGGTTCAGCACGAATAGCCGCGACAAGGGGAGCAATAAGTTCATCATTTAACCCGTATCTACGAAAAACTTGTGCTACTTCCTCCGTTTCCTGTGTTGGAGTTTCTCTAATTTCGCGTAGCTCCCGCTTTCTTTCTGTCAGATAATGTTCAAAGTCAGTTTTAGCGGCGAGGTATCCACCCAAACCCATCGCAATTGACCCTGCTGCAATTTCTGCCATTCCGGCTGTAACAACCACATTGGTGGATGACAAAGTACCTGATAAACCTGCTGCTAGTGCAAAAGGAACAGTCAGACCATCAGACATACCTATGACGATATCACGAACGGTTTCTGATGCCGTAAAGTGCTTTTCAGTATGTGGTGTCGTGGGCATAGCTAATGTCATCCCTCTCTAGCAATTAATAGCGAACAACTTGCATGGTAAATCACATAATTGCTGACGCTACTTGTGAAAATTATGCGATCGCCTCAGTCGGAGCGTAGCTCATCGCACAGTAGTGATACCAACCTTAAGATAATCAAACCATCATTCTACTGTTGAGCAACACGGCAAATCGTCACCATCATTAATTAATCTTGTCGATCAATCGGCAATGGTGCCGGTTGCTTCTGCTTAAGGCTTAAGTAAATAACCAGACTTACAATTAGAGAAAGAAAAAGCATACTAGTTTCGACTGTACCTAAACCAAAACCACCATTTTTAGCTGGTTGAGATAGTAAATCACCTATAGATGCTCCAAGCGGACGAGTCAAGATATATGCTATCCAAAATGCCAAGACTGCATTCATTCTAAAGTAATAATAACCACCAGCTACTATCGCAATTAAAACACCAAATACTAGTGCTGATTGGGCATAACCTAGCTTCAAAGCCTCTGCTAGTAAGTCTCCTGTTGCCGTACCCAAGGCAAACGTAAATAAAATAGCCACCCAGTAGAAAAGCTCTCTTTTAGCTGTATTGATGGAGTGCATAGCTAATGTCTTTTCTTTTAAATACCACAACGCAAAAACTGCTAGCAAGACAACACTAAAAACTATAGTAGTTGTCATCAAACTAACTCCAAGCTCATCTACCAATCTATCAGTAATTAGTGTACCAGTGATACTTGTAAAAACAACTACAATCCAATAACTTACTGGGACATACCTTTTCAGCCTAAATTGATTCCAAAGCGCAATGAGTAATACGCCACTCATAATATAGGATGTAACGCTTAAACCAAGGTTTAGAGTTACTGACAAATAATCAGCCGCAGTTTCACCTACTGTGGTCGCCAGGACTTTAACAATCCAGAAAGAACCTGTAACCTCTGGAACCCTGTTTAAAACTTTTTTCATGATATTTGTGCTGCTTGATTTTTTTAGAGTAGTGATGAAGCCTTAATCGTAGTGATTTGGCTTTGTTTGACTCTAAACAACAAATGTCAAGAAATTGGAAAGTTTTGTAGGGTATGTGATGCAACTAAAAAAATTTACACATGAAAAATATAATGCTGTTTCAGACTCAATCAAAGGTTCGTAACATTAGCTATGTAAAGTAGTGAAATATCATTAAGCAAGCCTTGTCTTTCTCAACTAAATCCAAAGCCTGCTCAAACATCAAAGATACCATACTACATTGGTAAAGAAGCTATCTACTGCAATTAGATATTACAAAGACATACCATACTATTGCGATCGCTCTTGAGTGAACCTATACTTTTTCTAATCCTGCCTAGGTTTTGGCTTTTTCCTACCAAACAAACTAGTCATACTTAATCCAGTCACCAACAACCCCAAAAGTCCCAATCCGTTCAAAATTGGGTAAATTCCTTGTAAACCAAAGATTTCACCGCGATGAATCGAAAGCAAAAGACTACGCGGAACTCCAATATTAGCTGACCACTCACTCACCAGTGTAGCTGCGATACCAGTTAGCAATGTTACAAAAAGCGGTAAAGCTAGAATAATCGCCAGAGTGCGGTGGTACTTGCGAAATGAACGCATGATCAAAAATCTCCAGTGGAAATTATCTTAGTGATTTCTCACCCCTTGGAAACAGTAGCGATATTTGAGTTAAGTGTCTGTAACCCCTCAAGAACTTTCGCTTTATCTTTTGCTTTCAGCGCACCCTTCACCTGAGTTGCAGCATCTTCGATTGCATTATAGGTTTTGGAAGATTTAGTTTTGACACCATCTTCAACCTTGACCCAAGCGTTTTCAAACTTGTCAAACTCCTGTTGGGCTTTATCAAAATTTCCTGCTTCCACAGAAGTTTTTGTATTTGAAACAACACTACTCAAAGCATCAAAACCTGCCTGTGTAGCACCACCAGGAGTTTGAGATACTGTTGTTCCTCCAGTCGTTTCAGTGGTAGCAGGAGTCTGGGTAGTAGATTGTTGAGGGCTATTGCATCCTACTAATGTCAATAAGCTAATTGCAGTCAGGGGGATGATGTAGATTAAGCGTTTCATAATACCTCTCTAAAAAATATACTGGGATTGAATCTAGCTTCTTTTCTTTAGTTTTTCATACATAAATGAAATTACGATGAAATTTGCTCTTAAATTGATGATTTAAAATACAGTTTTTGAGTTTGGTGATTGTCCAAAAAATTTACATCTTTTTAACTTAATTTATCTGGGATAGATATTAAATGAAATTAGTTATCAATTAGACGAGCAGATATTTCTGATAACTTACCTTCTATAAGTTGTAACTGTTCCTGATGTGCTTTCAAAAGTCTCATAATCTCAACAATTTCATCTTCCCGTAACAAATTCATTTTATCGTGTAGCAATTCAATTTCTAATTCTGCTTTTTTATTTACTTCATAGTCATATTTCGCATCCTGGCGAGCAATGGTAGCTTGACGATTCTGACTCATCATAATGATGGGTGCAGTATAAGCTGCCTGAAAAGACAACATTAGGTTAAGTAAGATAAACGGATAAGGGTCCCAATGCTTGATGTAGGCTGTGACGTTAAGAATAATCCACAGTATGAGCAAAGCACTTTGAATAATAATAAATCGCCAAGAACCGACGGTATCAGCTACTATATCGGAAAACCTGTCGCCAAAAGTCGCTGGAGACTTAGGTGGATTCTGTGCGGGTTTGCGTTCGCGTAGACGCTGTAATAGTCTATACTCTTCTGTACTAACGCGGGTGCGTAAAGGTTTTTTTTGCACGTTGGTTAGAGTTTTTAGTCGTTGGTTTACCAAAGTATATTAGTATGTTGCTGTGACTAAACGTTCAGTTTCAAGCTCACTTGCTAATAGCAATACTAAAGGAGTTGGTGTTTTTAAAATACGTTCGCAACTGCCTAGAATATCCACCAAATCATCTACTAACTTTTGCAAACTATTTAGTTGATATACATTGACAAAATTGCGATGATATACATCTTGCAAATATGTTCCAATCCAAAACACAATTTGTAATGGCGGATGATTCATATTATTAAGTTTAGAGTAATGAAGAGAAGACATCAGTTTTATTAACTCTGCATTTACAGATTCACGGCGTAAATGTAACTTCATTGCTAGTGCGAAAGCAGTCACTAACCGGATTATTTGTTATTTTTCTAATCTATCTTTACATGATCTTTCTTCAATTATTATTGAGATTCCTCGACCTAAGTTCCGAGATGTATTAACTAAAACTCCCCACAACTTTCGACCTTCCCAATGTCGCTCGTTAGCTGCATTAGTACGAAAAATTAACAACAAACTTAAGACGAGATTGAAACTTAAAACAATATTTGGAAGACCACCACTTATTTTTGGTAAAGGGATATGATTTTCATAATACTCAAGTAATGAAATTATCAAACTATATACACCAAAAAAAGCTATCCAAGGAATAATATTTACGATAGTTGAACCTTGAAGTAGTAAAATTACTTGAAACCAATTCAGAATTTTTCCACTATAGTCATGATGTTTTTGCTTCCAAGACCTCAAATAATTACTTTTTTTGTTTGAGGCTATCATTTGAATTTTTTGTTTTTTTGGTAACTAGGTGGGGTCATCTTTAAAACTCCAAAAATAGATCAATCACAACTATGATTCGTTGCTAATGTAATAATAGCCAAGTAATTTCTGCATTTAAAGCTTGTTTTTTTGAGTATCAACACCTAAAGCATTAAAAGCACTCAAGTATCACAAAGTCTGAGTATTACTATTTAAAGACCTTCTCTAAATTGTCTACTTCATCTAGAACTGGGGTAGCAAGACGAGCGTAATCTTTATATGATTTCGCTGCTTCGACACTAGCAACAAATCCATCAAATTTCTGTACTTGTGTAGTTCCTCCACGCGCTAAGATAGATGGTCTGACTGCATTCCAGGTGCGGCGCATCTGTGACGCTGTTGTTTTCAGTTGGCTTGTATTTCCTGTTATCGACCAAATTTCCAACTCGCGTCCATAGTAGTCAAGTAGCGTTACCTCAACTGGTACTTTTGGTTCAAATTCCTTGGTAATATTGGCAGCGATTAACGTTACTTGGTTAGCATCGCGCATTGCAGATATGCGATTTTTAGCTGTGACAGCACCCTTGAGTGCTACTATTTTGGCATCCAACTGTACTAATTCTGTTTTATTCTCACCCTTGATTTCGGTGCGTAGATTTTTTGCTGCATTTTCAAGCGAGGTAAGATTAGCTGTGGCTTTTGTCCAATCATTAGCTTTAGCCATATCGTAGACGCTTTCACCATATTCACCCACTTGGCTTAGAGAAGTTGGTACTTTATCATCATTTACCTCAGTATCAGCATCGTTAGCTGCGTCTGGCTGTTCTCTGTTTTCATCGATTTTCACATCTTTATCCTTACTAATAATCATTTGAATGCTACTGTGATGCTGCGGTATGATTGCAACAGGTAACTGGGGTTGATTTGTAGAGATAGCTTTTGCCAAACCAGCGATACCCAAAGTACTAAGCAAAGAGCTGATAATAATGATTTTTGTTGAGTTATTCATAAATCCTATATGTCTCAATCTGTATTTGTAGTTTTACTGTAGTTCGCATTTGTTAAGAACTTGGAAAGTTTTGACTGAGTGTAGAAAACTTTTTCAGTCCTTCTGTTAAAACTCATATACTGTGATCAAAATATTTTTTATAGTCTCAATCAATCTTTCCAACTTCTTGACTTTTTATTTTTAAAGTAAAACTATAGCAAATCAAAAATAGGTGTGAACAACACAAATAATGATAACTATTTTGGATTGCTCAAAAAACACAAATCTCCAGGATTGACACACATGAAAATTTCAACAAAAATCGCTTTAGCAGCTGCTTTAATGAGTATTTTAGGTGTTGGTGCAGTGGTCAAAACCGTAAGTGCTTCTCCTTCACACAACAGTTTACAAATAGCTCAGGCTAGTGACGGAGATGGTGAAGCTAATGATGCTACAGAACCTCCTGAAAATATGCAATTTCACCGTCAGTCTAGGTTGATGAACGGTCAGCATTCTGGGCAAATGATGGCAATGAATAATGGTGTTCATCATACTAAAATAGCTCAAGCAAGTGATGGTGAAACTAATGATGATCAAGAAGAACAGCAAGAGGACAAAAAACTACAAGCTTTAGCTAAAATTACAGCAGAACAAGCTAAACAAGCTGCTGAAACTTCTGTCGGTGCTAAAGCTAGTAGTGTAAAACTCGAAAATGAAGATGGTAACTTGGTTTATGCTGTAGAAATTGGTCAAAAAGAGGTGAAAGTTGACGCTGGTAATGGTAAGATTCTCTACACTGAGAATGCTAACCAGGAAAGCGATGAAAATGAAGCTTCTCGTCCAAAGAGTAGTATTCAAGTTACGGAAAATAATAATGAACGGGAAACAAATGAAGGCAGTAAATAGGGTGATTTATTACTAGTCACAAGTGATATGTAGCTGTAAATAGTTAAATACGAGGTTGTTGAAAATAGCTGATTCAACAACCTCCTTTATTTGTAACTGAATGATTACATTCATGTTTGATTGAGCAAATGTATCAGTTGCATCATATTTTCTCTTGTGATCGCTCATAAATTTTAAAAATTAAAATTTTGTATAAAACTGCTGAAGATAAGATCCTATCTTCAGCAGTTAAGATAAAGCTCTACGTAGTTAGTTTTGTAATACCAAGTTGCAATCAAAGAGGTAAATTGGTCATATCGGAGCAAACCGAGTCTAACAAAGAATCTCGCGAAATTCCACCATTAGGGAACACTTTGCCAACACTTCATTTCTCTATGTAACCAGCAGAAAAAGCTTTAGGTTACAGAATGAAATTTGATAAAGCAAATTGGTATTAAATTGACGGTAATTTCAAGCTAAAGGAACGACAAGATAAAGTGCAGAAGTTACGCTTAACCTTCTGGGCCACCCTCTCCATTGCCATCAGGGCCACCATCAGGGCCGCCAGGTGGATCTCCAGCAGGATCGGATGGATCAGACTCTTCAGCATTGACTTGAGAGAATTGGGTGTGTTTGGAATACTCAGATTTGACAGAAACACTAGACGGTATTTGACTTGCAAAGACCGACTTTGTTAATCCTAATCCCAACATACTAATAGTAGCAGCAGCTACTATCACTTTTGCGGAATTTTTCATTTTATCCACTCCTTTAATTAGAGTTAAACAACCTGTATAAGTAAGGTTGTCGGATTGAATTATGGAAAATAAAAGTCAAGAACTCGGAAAGATTTGGTTTAATTTAAAAAATGATGCTGCGATCGCCTCAACAACAAGGTAATAAAAAAATTAAGTCATTCATCTGAATCTTTCCAAGTTCTTGACCTTTGCTGCTTATAATCACAAACCTATATTTCAGATAAATTTGCACCATGAATATTTCAATTAATCTAGCTATAGCTTTCATCAGCATTTTGGGCTTTGATGGTCAGTTGCTTGCATAAGAGCATGATTGCTTTACGATGGGCTACGCCCTAACAGAAGCGATCGCTAAGTGACTCCTGTGGAGTACCGCGTATGGTAACTATGAGGAATATAAAGTAAAATGCGTCTATTTCCCGTATTGGTAGCAGTAGTGACAATTGCAGTTCCTTTAAGCGAATGCAAGAATGCAAATGCACAAACTGCTGACAGTTTAAAACAGACAACAAAGGTTTTTACACCAACAATTAATCAGCAACTCAAAAAAGACTCCGACACCACTCTCTCTCAAAAGAATACCAACCCACCTGCGACAATACCCGTATTTCCCACAAGTCCAGGAAATACTCAAATCAACAAAGCCCCAGAAGTAACTGAATTGCGCGTGCTGGTGTCGGAAGTAGTTGTCAGACCTCAAGCAGGACAACTAACACCAGAACTAGAAAACCAAGTTTACAAAGTCATTCGTACCCAAGCAGGACGAACTACAACCCGCTCCCAACTGCAAGAAGATATTAACGCTATATTTAGTACTGGTTTCTTCTCCAATGTTCAAGCAATGCCAGAAGATACTCCCTTGGGAGTAAAAGTAAGCTTTGTAGTGCAGCCTAACCCCATTCTGACCAAGGTAGAAGTGCAAGCTAATCCTGGCACAGGTGTTCCCTCTGTATTACCTACTAATGCTGTAGATGAAGTCTTTCGTGAGCAGTATGGCAGAATCTTGAATTTGCGCGACTTACAGGAGAGTATCAAACAATTAACTAAGCGGTATCAAGACCAGGGTTACGTGCTAGCCAACGTTATTGGAACACCGAAAGTTTTTGAAAACGGAGTTGTCACCCTGCAAGTAGCAGAAGGGGTAGTGGAGAATATTAGAGTCCGGTTCCGCAATAAAGAAGGTCAAGAGACAAATGAAAAGGGACAACCAGTACGAGGTCGAACACAGGAGTATATCATTCAGCGCGAATTGGAGTTGAAGCCGGGACAGGTATTCAACCATAATACTGTGCAAAAAGACTTGCAACGAGTATACGGACTAGGACTATTTGAAGATGTAAATGTCTCCCTTGACCCTAGTGCTGACCCCAGCAAAGTAGATGTAGTAGTGAATGTGGCCGAACGCAGTGGCGGTTCAGTTGCTGTTGGAGGTGGCATTAGTTCTGCTAGTGGACTGTATGGCACTGTTAGTTATCAGCAGCAGAACCTAAACGGAAGAAACCAAAAATTAGGTGCAGAAGTACAGGTGGGACAGAGGGATTTGCTGTTTGACTTACGATTTACAGATCCCTGGATTGCGGGAGATCCTTATCGGACTTCTTACACCACTAATCTTTTTCGTCGTAGCTCCATTTCGTTGATTTTCGATGGCAAAAATAATGATATTAAGACCTTTGAAGCAGGGAAAACAAATGGCGATCGCCCCCGTGTCCTCCGTCTAGGTGGCGGTGTCACCTTTACCCGTCCCCTCAGCAATAATCCTTACAAAAATTCTGAATGGACGGCTTCAGCAGGTTTGCAATATCAACGAGTTTCCACCCGTGATGCCAATGGCAACATCAGAAAAGAAGGAACCGTGTTCAAGAATGGAGTAGCTACTGAACTAGTTCCACTTAGCAAGTCTGGGCAAGGTGAAGACGATTTGCTGTTGTTGCAACTAGGGGTACAACGCGATCGCCGTAATAATCCCTTACAACCCTCTAGCGGTTCGTATCTCCGCTTCGGAGTCGATCAGTCAGTACCAATAGGACTAGGCAATATTTTTCTTACCAGGTTACGAGGTAACTATAGCCAATATTTTCCTGTCAACTTTATTAACCTGACAAAAGGCCCACAAACCTTAGCATTTAACTTGCAGGGTGGAACTATTCTTGGTGACTTGCCTCCTTACGAAGCCTTTATCCTTGGTGGTAGTAACTCCGTCCGGGGTTATCAAGAAGGAGGATTAGGTAGTGGACGTAGTTATATACAAGCATCTGCTGAGTATCGCTTCCCCGTTTTTTCAGTTGTCAGTGGCGCACTATTTTTTGATATTGGCAGCGATCTGGGAAGTAATACCAGGTCAGCTGATGTGCTGAACAAAAATGGTAGTGGCTACGGTTATGGTCTTGGTGTGCGGGTACAATCGCCATTAGGGCCAATTCGCATTGACTACGGCATCAATGGCGACGGTGACAATCGCATCAATTTTGGGATTGGTGAAAGGTTTTAGGTTTTCAGCAGTCAGTAAAAATGTGTTATTTACACTGACTGTTGATTATTTTTTTTGAATTTATCCTTGCTTACAAGCTCAAGTTTTCTAGGTATGAAAATAGTTTATCGATGTACGGAAGTGGAGGCTTTGCGCGATATTTAGTATGTCAAAAACAAAATAAAAGAATGTCACAAAATTGGCAACTAATTGTCATACCAAGTTTTTAATATACACAAGTTATGAGGACAGAGTAGAAGGTAGATCAAAAAACGATAGCTTTAAAAAGTATATGAATGGATGACGCAGATAGCATTAGTAAAATATTAGGATTGAGCATGGCTTATTTGATCAATCTCTTGCCGATTAGACAACTTTATCACCTGAGTCGCGATCGCTTAACTCGCTATATTGTCGCAGTTATATCAGTTGTAGTCGCGCTACTGCTGACACTGTTGCTACAATCTCTGGTAAAATCAACAGTTTTCTCTCTATTTTTTGCTGCTGTAACTTTTAGTGCTTGGTATGGTGGCTTAGGAGCAGGATTACTTGCAACTATTTTGTCAGTTTTAGCTAGCAACTTTTTCTTAACACCTGTAGCTGATAATTTAGTACTTCGGCACGGTGCGAATCTTCTACATTTGGTCTTATTTAGTATAGTTGCGTTGCTCGTTAGTTCGCTTAATGCTGCACTTCGAGTTGCTCGACAACGAGCCGAAGCAAATTTAGCCAAACTTCAACTTAGTGAGGAACGGTATCGTCATATTGTCGATACTGCTTATGAAGGTATCTGGTTATTGAATGCCCATTTGCGAACTGAATACGTTAATCAGCGACTAGCTGAAATGTTGGGTTATCGTATTGAAGACATGAGCGATCGCTCTTTTAATGAGTTGATGACTGAAACGGTTGGGAATGAAGTTGAAGCAATCTTGGCACAATGGCAGCAAGGCAGAAGACAACGATTTGATTGTCGTTTTAGCACTCAAGATGGCTCTAATTTATGGGTAATTGCTTCTACCACGCCAATTTTTACTTCTCAGGGTGATTTTAACGGCGTGCTATTAATGTTATCTGATATTACCGAGCGTCAGCTGGCAGAAGTAGAAAGAAACCAGTTACTAGAGCGAGAGCAGTCTGCACGGGCAGAAGCGGAAGCCGCAAATCGTAGTAAAGATGAATTTCTCGCAATCCTTTCTCATGAATTGCGATCGCCCCTCAACCCCATTCTAGGTTGGGCAGAGATACTGCAAAGCAAAAAATTAGATCAAGAGACTACTAATTACGCTCTTAAAACTATTGAACGTAATGCCAAATTGCAAACTAAATTAATTGAAGACCTACTAGATGTATCTCGGATTATTCAAGATAAAATAATTCTAGATTTGTATCCAATAAATTTGGTATCTACTATTGAGTCAGCAATAGAGATGGTGCGATTACTAGCTGAAGAAAAAGCAATATTTATATCATTTTCAACTATAGATTTAGAAAACAGAAATGAATTACTCAATTCTCATACTGGTTCATCATTAAATAATTTCAACACTTCCTCTAAAAAATATTACGTTTTAGGTGACTCCAAACGTTTACACCAAATCATGTATAATTTGCTGTCTAATGCGATCAAATTTACACTACAAGGAGGTCGCGTAGATATTGAGTTATCTATAATGAGTCTTTTAGAAAATTATGAGTTAGCAGACTCAACACAAAAATTCGCTCAAATTCAGGTGAAAGATACAGGTATAGGTATCAAGCCTGAGTTTATACCTCATGTTTTTGAATCTTTTCGCCAAGCAGATAATGCTACAACTAGGAATTTTGGTGGGCTAGGTTTGGGACTAGCAATTGTTCGCCACTTAGTAGAACTTCACAGTGGTACTGTTGAAGCTCAAAGCATGGGAGAAGGACAAGGAGCAACTTTCATTGTCAGACTACCACTTCTACAAGATAGGGAGGAGATAGAGAAAAATCATCATTCAAAAGCCCTTTCACATTTGACTTGTGCTTCATCACTTTTAGCAGGCTTAAAAGTTTTAGTAGTAGATGATGAACCTGATATTCGGGAGTTGCTTGTTTTTATCCTAGAACAACACGGGATGCACGTCTCTACAGCTGCATCGGCTGAACAAGCATTACAAATTCTGGCAAATTCAGAGCAAGATTTACTCATCAGCGATATTGGTATGCCAAATGTAAATGGTTATATGCTGATGCAGGAAATTAGAGCGAGTGAAGTGAGACAATGTAGCCAGATTTTGGCGATCGCTTTAAGTGGTTATGCTCGTGAATTAGATAAAAAACAGGCGCAGTCAGCAGGTTTTCAAAAAAGTTTAGCTAAACCTGTAGAACAAGCTGAGTTAATTGCAGCTATTGCAAATCTCACAGGGCGGAGTTTTTAAGATTGATTGGGTTTAGACTGACTTTACCTGAGGAATGGGCTACGCCTTGCTATGAGCGATGCTTCCGGCAACATAACGCACTTTAAATATAGTTGAATCCTACTAAGCACACTGAAGATTCAGTTTAATTCACAGACAGTTTTTAAACTACCCATTCATCTCCTACCATACCTGCAAAATTGACAGTGAGATGAATGAGCCTTTTCAAATAAATCTACTGTTGAAATACTTTTCGGAGATTATTGACTTCACCTTGTACAGGTGCGGCAAGCAGACTATATTCGGTAGGAGAGCTAGCTGTCTCAACTAAAGCAACTAGTGTATCGTCAAACTTCTGTAATTGAGGTGAACCGCCGTGAGATTGGATTGCAGGACGTAAAGCTTCCCAAGTCTCTCGAATTTTACCAGCAATATTTTTTAATCTAGCTGTATTCTTATCGGCTGCCCAAATTTCCAGTTCACGACCATAGTAGTCGAGCATTGCAACCTCCAAAGGCATCTTAGGTTCTAACTGCATTGCTAGTTGAGCAGCGATCGCACTAACTTGGTTAGCATCGCACATCGCTTGATGGTTATTTGCTGCAACCGTACTTTGCAAAACAGTAATACTTGAGTCAAGCTTGGCTAAGTTGACATCGGTTCTTCCCTTTTGTGTTTTGAGGCTATCTGATACAGCTTTGAGTAGCGATAAATGGTGTTTTGCTTCTGTCCAATTGTTGGTTTTAATCAGGTTATAGATAGTCTTGCTATACTCGCCAATTTGATTTAGAGTTACTACTTGTTCATCTTTGCTCACTATTGCAAATACTTTTTTAGCATTAACATCATCATTACTGTCACTAACTTCTATAGAGACACTAATCGGTAATGGAGATGCGTAAACTGATTGTACTGATAAACTTAAACTCAAAGTTCCAACCAAACTAGCTTTCAAAATAAGTTTGATAACAGATTTCATGCTAAAACCTCTATGACTGTGGTTTTGTGACTTTGCTCTGTATCTATCACCAGCAAAGCACTTTAGGAATTGCTTCCTCTAGACTCTATCAGTCAGATGTGACAAACTCTTTACAAAACTATAAAAAAACAGTCACATTTTTCTCTTTATCTGATTTGCAAATGATGTTTGCAAGTTTTCACAAGTATTTCTGAAACACAAAATAATTTTTTCAAATCCTGATAAATCTTTCCAAGTTCTTTACTTTTACTAACTAAATTGAAATTACAGCAGAAGTCAAAAGTCAGTTCACGTGGGCGTTTCCGTTGGCGCAGTCTCTCGTAAAGAAGGGTAGAGTAGAAAAATGAGCTTTGTGACTGACTTTAAAACCTTGAAGATATACTTCATTAAGTTTAAATCTGTTGTAATAGATTTTCCAAACAAGGAGATACTCTCTTATGACTAATAAATTTGTGAAACTTGCTTTATCTATTGCAGCCTTGAGTCCATTGTTATTCTCTTCTATAGCACCAGCTAATGCCCAAGCATCTACCGCACAAATACAAAAAACAGACGCACATCTTTCAACACAAGTGCATCCCCAAAATGTCAAGGCTACCAAAATGATGCGGGCAACCACAGCAGCTTCCAAATCAACTAAACTTATTAGTTATTCACCTCAAACAGCACCAATTCTCCGATTAGGAAGCAAAGGCAAAGCAGTAAAAGAGATTCAGGGATTCTTGAAAACACAACAACTCTACAATGGAGCAACTGATGGAGTTTACAGTAGAAACACACGTTCTGCCATTATTGCTTTTCAGAAGTCTCATAATTTGAAAGCTGATGGAGTTGTTGGAGTAAAAACTTGGTCTGCCATAATTCATTAATTACTTAGATAGTACAGTTTGCTTTTTAAGCATAGTTTACCAAAAGAGGGAGGAGGCGAATGTTGCTCGCCTTCTCCCCTTGCTAAAAATCATTAATATTAAGTAAATCTATTCCTAATACTTAAATATATTGACAAAATTCAAACTGCCAGAAATTTACAATATATTAAAACTCAATCCGCATAATACAAAAATCAGCCCATACGAAAATAAAGTGTTTTTATATCTTGATATATGGAAATTTTAATTGTTGAGGATAAATTTGAAATTTCTCGGTTAATTCAGTTTTCTTTGGAAGACGAAGGCTTTTCTTGTGATAGTTGGCGTAGAGCTGGCGAAGCTGTCATTAAGTGCAAACTAAACGGTTTAGTTTAGAAAAGCTCTAAAATTTAATCTTAAGGATTAAGGTTATAAGTAATAAATAACACTAATATTTTCATGACTAGCTTTAAGATTCAGAATCCTTAGATGCCTTATAAGGAAAGCCACAGTAAGGACAAAAGCGAAACTTCAATGACGTAATCGGCTCATTACACCTCGCGCAACTATTACGTAAGCTAGTACCGCACAAGAAACAGAACTGCGATCGCGGCGACAACCAGATTTCTTCAAGAGTTGTTCCGGGAGTCCAGCAGTGAGGACAAAATTTGAGGACATCGGTTGCAGACATGGGTACACCCCGGATAACGGCATCTAGGTACTCAGATGGAACCTGCAATGCTAGAGCTAATCCACGCTGGCTTTTACTATTGAGCTTAGTAGTCATGCCTCGTTCAATCTTACCTAAACTTTGAAGATGAATGCCTGCCTTAGTTGCCAAATCATTTTGACTTAGTGAAAGGCTTGTGCGTATTCTTTTAACGTACTGGGACAGCGTTTCTTGGGGTTGGGGGGTATTGTCCATAGTTTGAATATGTACTAAAGTATATAATTAGTTATCTTGTACAAGTGTGTATTTTTAATGAATAGTAGTGCTTTTAATAGATAAAGAGGTGAAACTTGACAACTACATTAGCACAAGTTGCTACAGCTTTTCTTTGCCGGCAAGGATTAGCTGCTAGTACACTTAAATCCTATGAGCTAACACTACTATCTTTGCTGAAATTACATGGCAGACTACCTATAGAATTGGTAGATCGTCAACTGATAAAAGACTACTTAGAAAGTTTAGGCGAATTAAGATACACAACACATAATCGCCACCAAGCCATAATCAGCGCCCTGTTTAATTTTGCTGTGGAATCCGGTTACATTCAATCAAACCCAGCTAGTCGTCTTAGCTTACGTAAACCTGATCGAGAAAAACGAGAACACAAAACAGACGAGACCATACGCTATCTCACGCCATCACAGTTAGATATTTTGTATGAATTGTTGAAGAAATCCAATGCAAGGATAGAGACGATAGTCCGCTTGCTACACCGAACTGGAGCTAGGATTGGAGAATTACTCTCACTAGAATTAATACAAATTTTTCCAGAACAACGTAAATTTCAGGTAGTGGGTAAAGGCAACAAGCAACGCTGGTGCTTTTATAGTGAAGATGCAGAATTAGCTTTAAAAAACTATATAAAATATTATCGGTATCCGGCTTCAACAGCATTATTCACCGCCCAACACCCAACGACTAAAGTTGTGACACCAGTCAGTTATGAGGCTGTAGCAGCAGACTGGCGAGAAGTGATTGACCAAAGCCAGAATTTAAAAGGGATTAGGCTGCATGATTTGCGCCATACCTTTGCAACTGAGCGAGTAGGATTGATGGGAATTGAAGAATTACGGGCGCTTATGGGACATGAAAACATTCAAACAACTCTCCGCTACCAAAAAGTCACATCAGCGAGAGCAGAAATAGTAGCAAAATCTGCTTTAGAGAATTTAACAAAAAGTATATAAAAATTGGGTAACATTTCTAAGTAATAAATTTATTAATACATATATTGACTAGAGGTTAGTTGTCACGGTACAGAGTAGGTACTCTACTCTTTATCAAGTGAATGAGGGTTAATGAAACGAAACTGGCAATCAGAAGAACTGGTGGAGTATTGGACGTTATTACCAAACGAATTAGAGCTATTAGCGCACAAAAATCCTCAGAATCGTTTGATTTTTGCTCTCTTACTCAAGTTTTTTCAGCTAGAAGCCAGATTTCCAGAAACAGACCACGAGATTCCTGCTGTAGTTGTTAATTACATGACACAACAACTCGGTATTTCTCTAAGTATTTACCAAGACTGTAATTGGCAAGGACGGTCGATAAAATATTACCGCAGGAAAATTAGAGAACTTTTTGGGTTTCGAGAAATTACTGTTAATGATGCTCAAGAATTAGTTGATTGGTTAACAGAACAAGCGTTGATTTATGAATTAAAATTTGAAAAACTTGAAAGTGCAGCTTCTTTTCATTTACGAGAACTAAAAATTGAGCCACCAACACTCAGTCGCTTAGAACGTATCATTCGCTCTGCTCTTCATAATTTCGAGGGTAAATTCTTTCAAAACACTGTTGCACAGTTATCTAGTCAAACTAAATCAAAAATAGATAATTTATTCCAAGTACATACTATTGAATCTAACTCAAATGAAATAAGAACAGAAGAGATTATTGAATCAGTAGAGCTATCAGTATGGAACGAATTAAAATCAGACCCAGGAAGGATTGGTGTAGAAAGTTTTCAAAAAGAAATAGAAAAATTAACAGTCTTACGTCAACTAGATTTACCAACTGATTTGTTCAATACGATATCAACTAAAATTTTACAACAATATAAACAGCGTGTTGTTGTTGAGTACCCAAAAGACTTACGCCGTCATCCTGAACCAATTCGTTATACGTTAGTTGCTATTTTCGCGACTTTAAGAAGCCAAGAAATCATAGATAATTTAGTAGAGTTGATTATTCAAATCGTACATCGTATAGGAGCTAAAGCCGAAAAACGTGTAGACCAAGAATTGCTGCAAGATTTTAAAAAGGTTAATGGCAAGACCAATTTACTATTTCAAATGGCTGAGGCTTCTCTGCAACAGCCGGATGGAGTTATTAGAGAAGTTATTTTTCCAGTTGTCAGTGAAACGACTCTCAAAAATTTAGTCAAAGAATACAAATCAACGGGTAATGCTTACCGCGAACGAGTTTATAGTGTTATGCGCTCTTCTTATGGTAGACATTACCGGAGAATTCTACCATTAATTCTAGAGCAGCTAGAATTTCGTTCAAATAATGAGGTTCATCGTCCAGTAATTCAAGCACTAGAATTACTTAAAAAATATGCTGATAGCAACCAACGATACTATGATGTAACAGAAAATATTCCTCTTGAGGGAGTACTACGGAGTAGTTGGCAAGAGTTAATCTTAGAAAAGAGTAGTGATGGTGATATCAAGGTCAATCGGATAAATTATGAATTAAGTGTGCTTCAAGCATTAAGAGACAAACTCAGGTGTAAAGAAATTTGGGTAGTTGGAGCCTACCGTTATCGCAACCCAGAATCCGATTTACCAACAGACTTTGAAGCGCAACGAGCCGATTATTTTCAGGCTCTACAACAACCCTCTGATGTTGAGGAATTCATCGCTGATTTACAGTTGCAAATGCAGTCAGCGCTGATGCAATTAGAATCAGGATTATCTAAAAATAAGTACGTCAAAATTAAAAATCAAGGCAAGTCCCGAATTTCTGTATCACCTCTAAAACCTCAAAGTGAACCAATAAATTTATGGCGCTTAAAAACTGAAATTAATCGCTGTTGGCCGATGACTAGTCTATTGGATATCCTCAAAGAAACAGATTTACGTGTAAATTTTACTCAATATTTTAACTCAGTTTTGACTAGAGAAGTATTAGACTCTAAGCTTTTACAAAAACGATTATTATTGTGTTTATATGGTTTGGGAACAAATACAGGGCTGAAGCGTTTAAGTGATGAAATAGGTGGCAATAGTTATCATGAGTTATTATACGTTAAACGTTGTTATATTCATAAACAACAATTACGTAACGCCATTGCCAGTGTCGCTAATGCTATTTTTCAAGCAAGATTAAAGCATATTTGGGGAGAAGGTACGGCTACCTGTGCTTCCGATTCTAAAAAGTTTGGTGCTTGGGATCAGAATTTGATGACCCAGTGGCATATTCGCTATGGTGGTCGCGGTGTGATGATTTACTGGCACGTTGAAAAAAATTCTGTCTGTATTTACTCACAACTAAAAACCTGTTCAAGTAGTGAAGTGGCAGCTATGATTGAAGGCTTACTCCGCCATTGTACCGAGATGAAAGTCGAAAAGAATTTTGTAGACAGTCATGGACAAAGCGAGGTAGATGAGTGCTTTCTGCCATCTTCTGGGTTTTCAATTAATGCCACGTCTCAAACGCATTAACGTTCAAAAATTGTATTTACCCTTTACTGGAAGTAGCAGTGCCTATCCTAATTTACAACCTGTTCTCACTCGCACAATCAACTGGGGTTTAATCCGTCAGCAATACGACCAAATGATTAAGTATGCGACTGCACTTCGCTTAGGAATGGCAGAAACTGATGCTATCTTAAAACGCTTTACTAGGGGGAATTTATTACACCCTACTTATCAAGCTCTATCTGAATTGGGCAAAGCGGTTAAGACTATCTTTCTATGTCAATATCTGCATTCTATGGAATTGCGTCGAGAAATTAACGATGGTCTGAATGTCGTTGAAAATTGGAATAGTGCTAACAGTTTTATTTTTTATGGCAAGAGTGGAGAAATTGCTACTAATCGTTTAGAAGACCAGGAGTTGGCTGTTTTATCTTTACATCTGCTGCAAATTTCCTTGGTGTATATTAATACATTAATGATTCAGCAGGTATTGTCACAACCGCAGTGGCTCAAGTTAATGAAAAAACAAGACTTACGAGCGCTTTCACCTTTAATTTGGTTACATATCAATCCTTACGGTACTTTCAAGCTGGATATGAACCAACGTTTACTGATTGAAACTGTTGCATGAACACTTATGAGTGCAACCATGATCCTTGCATTATGTTCTCTTAGGGATGTCTATTACCTCTAGCAATCAGGCGATCGCCTATGATGGTCGTTGAGTCCTTTTCATAAAGGAGACGAAGGCAGCCCCGCTTGCAGAGAAACGTATATAGAGCTTGCTCTGTTTTTAAACTAAACCGTTTAGTTTGCACTTGATGACAGCTTCGCCAGCTCTACGCCTAGTTGTGGTGATGGGCTTCAAGCATTCCAAATAATTCAAGAGCATCAACCGAACTTAATTATCCTCGACTTGATGATTCCTAGTCTCAATGGACTAGAGTTGTGTGCCATAATTCGACAAAAACCTGGTGCAAAAGACCCCTACATCTTAATGTTGACAGCGAAGAGTGAGGAAATTGATCGTATTATTGGCTTGTCTACTGGTGCTGATGATTACTTAGTCAAACCTTTTAGCCCCAAAGAGTTAGTTGCCAGAGTTCGGGCGCTTCTGCGACGTAGCTTGCGTCAACCAGAGCAACATCAAATTTACCGTACCCAACATTTTCTGCTCGATATAGACCAACACTCTGCTTTGCGTCAAATGAACCCTAATTTTTCAGAAATAATAGACTTAACAAACTTGGAATTTAACTTACTAACTGCTTTTGTTAGCTATCCCAATCGAGTTTGGAATCGCACACAACTAATAGATAAATTATGGGGCAGTGAATTTTATGGAGATGAACGAGTAGTCGATACACTTATAGCTCGGTTACGAAAAAAGATAGAACCTGATTCAGCAAATCCTATTTTTATTAAAACAGTCACTGGTATTGGTTATAAATTTGAAGACTGACCCATTTAGTAATTATATCTTGGTGAGCGATCGCACTGTTTTGTGTCTATGTCTGCTAAAAAACAAGTAATTGAAACAAAGCTAACACAGTATTATCACAACTCTTAGTTACTGTGAAAATACTCAATAAACTTTGCTTGATAGTTATGGATAAGTATCTCTCAATAAGCCGTTCAATTCCTATCTTGATTTTTGCTAGTTTTGGATTAATAGCAAGTCCAGATGTGGCAGTTCTAGCAGCAACTAGTAAATTTAATCCTGAATCTGACTCATTAACTTTAAACGTTGAGTATGAAAACGAGCTTAACAACCTCAACGATACTGACGCTGCTTATGTCAGAGCCATCAGAGAACATTTTGATTAAAATGTGAGGTCGATTGCTTAAAATTAGTTACATAAGGGATGGGAATACAACCCATCCCTTAATTTTTCCTATGCTAGTGGTACTAAATAAAACACTATTGACAATTAATCTTTTCTAATTCTTGACTTTTATTAAATATATTGATATTACAAAAATTAAAGGCATAGATTTAAGCAACATACATCATGAATGCTTTAGTACAAAAACTGATAAACAATATATTTGATTTTGATCATCTTATCAATTGCGTATCTTGGTAGTATAAATATTATCATAAATAAATCATATATCAGGACTTAAACATTTTTGGGTGCAGAAACGAGCCTCAAACCCTTGTACAGCAAAGAAAATACACTAAAGGCTCAAAAATGTTTGAAACCTAAATATATTAGTCAACAAGACAAATCAATGTCAAAATATTTCTGTATATAGGTTTGATTGTTTTTTCTGGCTACTTTTTGTCTAAGTCTTAATATTTAGGTTGTTAACCTTTTTATAGACAAATTATTTAGCTTTCCGCAAGCAATAAAGTAATAAGTAAGGAAAATTAAATGGTCAATAAACGTCTTCCAGGTTTAATAGCAATTGTTATTTATAAAGGCTTTGTTGCTTTACTACTTACAGCTACATCTATTGTTCTACTTTTAGCTTTGAAAAAACATGATACCCTTGTGGCCTTTTCCGAATCTTACATATTGGAAGGTAAACGCGAAGTTATTGAATGGTTACTAGAAAAAATTATTAATATCAAACCACAAACTTTAAAATTTAGTGGAATTGCCACTGCAATATACGCAGTTGTGACAGCCATTGAGGCTATCGGTTTATGGTATGAAAAAACTTGGGCAAAGATATTAGTTATTGGATTAGTTGGTATTAGTATACCTCCCGAAATCTATGAGTTGATTAAAGGGGTAACGATTTTCAAATTTTTAGTTTTTATGGTTAATCTAGCTGTACTATCGTACTTGGTTAGACACTTTTATAAACATTAATTAAGAGAACTTGCTGGTAAACGCACTGTAAAACAACTTCCAATTCCCAATTGACTTGTGACGGTAATTAATCCACCGTGGTTTTGAGCAATAGCTTGGGCAATAGCCAATCCTAAACCAGAACCACCAGAATTATAAGAACGTGATTTATCTACTCGCCAAAAACGCTCAAAAATATTTTCTAAATCTTTTGGTGCAATTCCTATACCTGTATCTTGGACATTAACTACTATATCGGCAGCAGAACGATTAGCTGTGATTTCTACCGTTCCTTCTGACGAGGTGTAATGTATAGCATTTTGAATTAAATTAGTAAATAATCGTGTTATTTGATTTGTATCACCTAACAGATAAAGCTTTTCAGTTAATTGACTCTTGAGATTAATTTCTTTAGCGATCGCCTGTGGTTGATATAGTTGCACTAAGTCGTTTAAAATTAAACTAAGATTAACAGTTTCTTTACTCCGGTTAGGAATATTATCATAACGAGCTAAAAATAGTAAATCTTCAGTGAGGCGAGTCATTTGGTTAGTAGCACTAGAAATAGCCTGAAATTTTTCTGCGTCAGTTTCTCGCATTCCTTCTGGATACTTTAGTGCTACACCTGCATTACTTTTAATCGCCATTAAAGGACTGCGGAGTTCATGGGAAGCATCAGCAGTAAACTGTTTTAAGCGTTCAAAGCTTTCTTCAATTGGTTGCATCGCTTGACGAGTCAGCCAAACTCCACCAACACTACTAATAATCAAAGCTACAACAATTCCACCGCTTAACCCCAAATCTAATTTATTTAAAGTTTCATCGAATTCTTCTAGAGATTGACTAGCTCTTATATATCCAATGAATTGTTTATCGTCACTACTAATAATTGGTAAAGTGACAGACTGAATACGATTTTTACCAACTGTGTTAATTTGTTCTCCTTTTCTGACATTAACAGGTAGACTTAAAATATCTCGCCCCTGTTTTTCAATTAGATTACCTTTAGTATCAAACCAGTTTAATTCTTGATGATTTTCAAATAATTTATCTTGAGGTAAGTCATTTTCAATTTTAATTTTACCGTTATCAAACTCGGCATTAGCAGCAGCGACTTGTGCTAATGCAGCAAGTTTCTCTGTTTGTTGTTTATGCAGGCTATGGGTAAAGACAATGCGAACGGCAATTGCAAATCCACCTAAGATTAATGATAATACGATTAAATAAGACAACAGTAAACGACGGCGAATTTTTTCAAACATAAGCTAATTTTGCCCTTACTTAGGACACAGACGATAACCAACACCATAAACAGTTTCGATAAAATCTTCTGAACTTCCTACGGCTCTGAGTTTCTTTCTTAAATTTGTCATGTGAGTTTTAACGGTTTCCTCCCCGGATAATTTATCAAACTCCCACAATTTATCTAAAATTGCAGAGCGAGTTAAAACTTGAGTAGGGTTTTTCAAAAAACATTCCAATATCATGTATTCTTTATGTGTTAATGATAGAGGCTTGCTTGCATAGGTGACGTGACAATTACTAGAATCTAGTTGTAAATCGCCGTGAATTAAAATTAATTGGCGAGTTTCTGGACTTCTCCGAGATAAAGCTCTAATTCGTGCTGCTAATTCTTCTAGTTCAAATGGTTTAACTAAATAATCATCTGCACCAGCATCAAGTCCAATTATTTTATCTGGCGTTGTATCGCGTGCTGTCAACATCAAAATAAAAGCGTTGCAATTAGAAGCACGTAACCGTTTACAGAGAGTAATTCCGTCTAAGCGCGGCAACATTAAATCTAATAAAATTAAATCATAATTACCTGCTTCGGCATATTCCCAACCTTCAATCCCATCGTAAGCAATATCAACAGCATGATGCTGGTGTTTTAAATCTTCAGCTAAGGGTTTAGCGATGCGATCGTCATCTTCAACTATTAAGATTCTCATATCTTTGATGCTATGCCAAAAATCAGAAAGGGAAAAATTAGCAAACCTACGATTTTAAGGATGAGGGGTGTTCCTATTATGAGGTAAGTCATCTATCTACTTAAACGTATCACTCAATTGGGTAACGCACTTTTTTCTCCTTTCGTACAGAAAAGAATAGGACAACCGCCAGTAGGATAAAGGCGATCGCCGAAGCATAGCCCCTTGGCAGTGATAGACCACCATCTTTGATTGGTTTGGTAAGAAAATCTCCGAAGGTGGCTCCGAAGGGTCGCGTGAAGATGAACGCAAGCCAGAATAGGAGGACATCACTCAACTTAGTTATGTAGTGAAGGGCGATGACAACACCAATGACGCTGGCTGTTACCAATGCGCCCTGGATATAGCTCAGTCGTAAGTTGCTTGTGAGAAAGTCACCAAAGGCCGTTCCCAAACTGTTTGAGAACACAATCGCCAGCCAATAGGTTGTCTCTGCGTCTTTCCTTGCGATCGGATAAACGCTCAAATCCCGATCCCGGTAGTACCAGATAGCCAGAACACTTAAGAGACAGGCTACCAGGATCAGCGATCCCATTGCGTAGCCTAGCCCAAGCGATCGATCCATCAGGTCTGAAACTTCAGTTCCAGCTGTGGTTGTCGCAATGATGGCTACCCAGTAAAGGGCTGGACGATATCTGTCAGATTGAATTTGAAAAAACAGGAGAATAGCCAGAATGGCAAAAGTTACGGCAAAGGCCACGTAATAACCCAGCCCAAGAGACATTGAGATGAAGTCACCTGCTGTTTCGCCGAGCGTCGTGGCGATGATCTTCATAATCCAAAAGAAAATTGTGACCTTTGCAACTTTGTTCATTATTGCTCCTACTTGCTGCTGGATACGATACTTTATCTAAACTTGCAGGTTTATCGTAGAGAGAAAAAGTCAAGAACTTGGAAAGAGATGGCTAGCAATGAAGATTTTTACTCTTTACCTACTGATTTTCGTCTTCCACTTTCAAATACCAGCAGTAATACGATCGCACTCAAAGCAAAAATACTTCCAGCGATGAAAGTTGCTTTTGGACTGATTGTTTGCCACAAAATACCTCCCAACAAACTAGCTGGTAAGAGCGCTGCACCAGTAGCCAAATTAATTAACCCAAAAGCAGTACCTCGTAGATGGGACGGAACTCTATCTGCTACCAGTGCTAATAATATGCCCTGACTCATCCCCTGATGCAGCCCATACAGCCCGAACAGTCCCCACACCTGCCAAGGAGCATCAACAAATGCAAAACCTAAATATGCCAACGCATATACACAAAATCCACCCACTAGTAGCCCCAATCTACCAATGCGGTCAGATAGCAATCCTATTGGATAGGCACTGAGGGAGTAAGCTATATTCATTACAACCAGGGTGAGTGGTACTAGTGAGGCGGACACTCCAGCTTGCTGCGCTTGCAGCAATAAAAAAGCATCGCTAGAGTTACCGAGATTAAATAGTAATGCAACCGCAACTAGCACCCAGTAGCTTTTACCCAAACTTTGCAAAGCAGACCAATGTAGAGGATTATTCTGTCTTTGATGATTTCTATTGCCAGGTTCGCGCACGCCAGTTGCCAAAAGAGCTACTGCTAAAATACCGGGAAGCACCGCTAACCAGAAAACTAGACGAAAGTTCTGTCCTGAAAAAGACATCAACATGAATGCAAGTAGTGGCCCAGTGAATGCGCCGATAGTGTCTAAAGATTGCCGCAAACCGTAAGCGGCTCCACGATTAACGCCATCGGTGACATCTGCTACTATTGCATCGCGGGGAGCTACACGAATTCCTTTACCAATGCGAGCCTCCTAAGGGAGGAGCTTCGCTAACGCCAAAACGAGCTATTAATACCGATGCAGGACTAGTGGCCAATGCGAATAGAGGTTTAACTAAGGTAGATAACCCATAACCAGCAACAGCTAATCTCTTACGCTGTCCTAAATAATCGCTTAAGGCTCCTGAAAAAACTTTCAGTACAGAAGCAGTTGATTCTGCAATTCCCTCAATCCACCCAACTGTCAGCAAATCTGCCCCTAATACCGAAACTAGAAATAGTGGCAACACTGAATGAATCATCTCAGAACTAATATCAGTTAACAAGCTGACAAATCCTAAAACCCAAACATTACGGGGGATGGTTTGAAAAGTTTTTGTTGTCACTGTTGCTGTTACCTTTGAGTTGATGACTGGTAATTCGGTGCTAAGAGAAAGCTGTAATTGTTAAATCACAATTAATTGCATTTCTCATCATCACACTTGATGATGAAATTAAAATGAAATTCTATCGCCCTCAAGAAACCTCAATTTGAATAAATTCTTACGAATAGCGTAGTGCTTGTAGTTGTTCTAATTGTTGGGTTTGTTCTTGCAGCCGCATAGCGAGGCGATGCCTTTGGCGGGCTACACCTACGCACACTGTTAAAAAATTGCTAAACAGACAATATGCCAATGTGTTAAGCTATTATGCCTTTTTAGCTTCAGGGTTTCTTTCGCAAGCATGAAGACAAATATCGCCCATAGCTTTATTTTTAAGCAATAACAGTAATTTATTAATCTTATGAATAGGCAAATCAAAAATTTTGATTTGTGGCTAAGTGGACGTTTGCAAGGGTAATTTAATTGTGAGGCTAAGAACCAGGACAGTAATCACAAATCGTTTGAGCAAATTAGCATTGATTCGCATCATTTGGGTATTTTTACTCACTATTTTGATTGTCATAACGATAACTCTCCCCAATTCAGTGAGAGCGCAAGATGAAAGAGTAACAGTACGTCTAGATGGTCGTGCATTGTTCCGAGTAAGTGCAGTGGATAACACCAAGGCATCAGATCGAGCAAGGCAAATCGAACGACGCATGAATCGGTTATTAGAAAATCCAACAGCAATTTCTCCACCTCAGATTGAAACTTCCCAAGATAAGCAACAGCGCGTTATTACTAGTGCGGGAGTACCAATTGTTACTCTAACTTCAACAGATGCTCAAGACAATTTAACAACCGTTGACGCGCTAGCTATCCAATGGTCACAAGCAATTAATGCTGCTCTTAAACGAGCAAGTCAACGCCGCCTTTCGCCTTGGGGGCGATTTGTAGCAGAAGTACAAGCATCAGTAGAGACTGCTTTTGGGCGACTGATAGAATCTGCCATCATAATTATTCCGCGTGCGATCGCTGCTATTTTAGTAATTGGTCTTTTCTGGGCAATAGCCACATTCATACGCTGGCTGATGCGAATTATCTTCCGCCATATTGTTGAAGATTTGACTATTGAAAACCTAATTAAGCAGGTTGCATATTACGCCGTTTGGACACTCGGTTTGATAGTTGCCCTAGATGCTTTTGGCTTTGATCCCCAGGCTGTGGCGACTGGATTAGGATTAACTAGCCTTGCTTTGGGATTTGCCCTTAAGGATATCATTTCTAATTTTATTAGCGGTATGCTAATTCTTGTCTTACGTCCTTTTGAGTTGGGCGATCAAATTGTTGTTGGCGAAACCGAAGGAAACGTTGAACGTATAGAATTGCGTGCTACCCAACTTCGTACCTACGATGGTCGCGTGGTACTGATTCCTAATGCTGAAGTGTTTACTTCTCGAATCATTAACAACACAGCTGCACCTATCCGCCGTAGCAGTGTCGAACTATTCATTGGTTACGATAGCGACCTGCAACAAGTAGTTACTGTATTAAAAAATGCAGCCCAGGCAACACAAGAGGTACTTGATGAGCCGGGGGTTTCTGTGCGGATACGAGAGTTAGGACAAGATGACGTTGTAGTTGAAACGCGCTTTTGGACAGATTCGCGGCGTTCTGATTTTGTGGCTACGACATCAGCTGTCAGACAGGCGATAGTTGCTGCGTTGAAAAAAGCGAATATTGGATTACCAGACCCCGATGTCAGAATTTTAGTGCCGCGTCATCCCCAAAAGTAGCAAGCAGCATTCGGTTTAAAGGATAGTGATAGTGCTTCATCTTAACCCTCTGATAAGTTTTAACCAATATCTGATCGGAATATTATCAACAACAGTTCAATGACTATGGCGATGGTGAATGTCCCTAGTGTGAGGGTGAGTGTGATAGAGAATCGTCGTGTGTTCGTGAAGATGGTTGTGAGGTTCGCCTATATTTATCCCCTCATCGTGGTTATGCTGATGGTGTTCATCATGGATATGTTTATGTTTATGCACAGTAACATAGTGTAGATGTTCGTGTTCATGTGGATGAGGCGAGAGGGTAATTTGCACTACCACTAGCAGCATCAAGCCTACTAAACTACCATAAATAAACTCACGTTCAGCAAAGTGACTTCCTAACCAACCTGCAAGAGGGTAAGAGATTGCCCACCAAAGATGACTCCAGGCAAAGTGTGCGCCATAAACTCGCCCTTGTATAGCAGTCGGGATACGGTCTGCAATTAATGTCTGAGTAGGTAAGTTGACTAAATTTTGCCCCGCACCTGCTACCAACCATAAGACCATCAATACTGTTAAATTTGCGTGGTTAGCAGGTAATAAAGCCAAGGTGATCAAACTCGCACCAATAAAAACAAACGTTGTACGCGGCAAACTTCTATTGAACGTACCATAAATAACTGCACAGAGAGTTGCACCAATCCCAAAAGCTGCCATCACCCAGCCGTACTGCACTTCTCCAAACTTAAGTGTACCTTGGACATAGCCAACAGTATTTACTAAGATTTGCGCTCCGGCAATTGATGCGACTAACTGCATGAAGAGTGCGTAACGAATAGGTGTATCTGTAAGCAGGCGAGTTGTACCGTCTTGAATGTCTCCCCACGTTCGGCGTGTTGTCCTGGAAAGCTGTTGATTTTGTGCAACTACGAGCTGACCTGGTAGGGTGAAGATTAACACTGCCGCGATCGCAAAGCTGAGAGCATCCAAAAAGAAGACTTGTCTTGCACCAATGAAGGCGGCGACACTTCCAGCGATACCGGGGCCAAGTACACCGAGTAATTGGTAAGTAGCGGACGAAAGCGCGATCGCGCCTGCATAGTCATTCTCACCCGTGACTAATGGAATTGTGGCTTGGTAAGTTGGGGTAAAAAAAGCATTAAAAACGTTCAGCGCAAATATTAATATGTAAACTTGCCAAATCTGCGTCACCAAAGGCAACATACCCACAATTAACATTCTGAATATGTGGGTAATGACCATGATTTTCTTACGGTCGAAGCGGTCTGCGATCGCACCTGCAAGGGGAGACAGCAATACAAAAGCAGTGACACGCAGAGTCAAAGCTACTGAAAGCACAACCGCAGCATTTTTTCCAGCTAACTCAAAGGCCAGAAGGGCTAAACCCACCCAAGTAAGTGCATCGCCCAATAAACTAGTGGTCTGAGCAGTGTACAGCCTTGCAAATACCGGATTTCTCAAGCTGCGGAAAAATGTCAAGGTATTCATTTATCAGGCGGGCATAGTTATACAAGTCTTTTATATTAAGATTTTAAAACTAATGGGGGGAGGGAGCATATTTTTCAAAGCTAGAAAATTGCCTCGTCAAGACTAAGAAGAAAGCTTATATGCGCTTAAAAAAATTCTTCAGCCTGGCCTCTTGACTCTCCAGTTAACTGGAGCATTCAAGATGAAATTAGTTAGTTGTTAGTTAACGCCACTTAGTAACTGGAGCAGCCAGATGGAGAATACCACACTCAAACTGCGCGGCATGAGTTGTGCCTCTTGTGCCAACAGCATTGAAGACGCGATTAACTCTGTCCCCGGTGTCGATGAATGTATTGTGAATTTTGGAGCAGAACAGGCAACAGTTAAATATGACCCTAGAAGAACTGATTTAGAAGCCATTCAAGAAGCGGTAGATGCAGCAGGTTACTCTGCCTACCCACTCCAAGAACAAAACCTGATGGCGGGAGAAGATGATGCAGAGAAAAGATATCGCTTAAGAGAATCCCACGATTTAATGCGAAAGGTGGTGGTAGGAGGCATCATTAGCACTGTGTTAGTTATAGGTTCACTGCCTATGATGACAGGGTTGCACCTACCCTTTATCCCAGTATGGCTGCACAATCCTTGGGTACAGTTGATACTCACTACCCCAGTACAGTTCTGGTGTGGTTATTCCTTATACATTAATGGTTGGAAAGCTTTGAAACGTCATGCTGCCACAATGGATACTCTAATTGCTTTAGGTACAAGTGCAGCGTATTTTTATTCACTATTTCCTACCTTATTTCCCAGCTTTTTTATCAATCAGGGGTTAACGCCAGATGTATATTATGAAACTGCTGCTGTGGTCATTACCCTGATTCTGCTAGGAAGACTATTTGAGAATCGTGCTAAAGGACAGACTTCAGAAGCTATCCGTAAGCTGATTGGGTTACAAGCTAAAACGGCACGTTTGATTCGCAATGGACGAGAAATAGATGTGCCAATTGCAGAAGTACAGATTGGAGATGTGATACTGGTTCGTCCTGGCGAGAAAATTCCTGTTGACGGGGAAGTGATTGAGGGAGCATCCACAATTGATGAAGGGATGGTAACAGGGGAAAGCGTGCCTGTCAAAAAGCAACCAGACGATGAAGTGATTGGAGCTACTATTAACAAAACTGGGAGTTTCAAATTTCAGGCGACACGCGTTGGAAGTGATACTGTACTGGCGCAGATTGTCCAATTAGTACAGCAAGCACAGGGTTCCAAAGCCCCAATTCAAAGATTAGCAGACCAAGTAACTGGATGGTTTGTGCCTGCGGTGATTGCGAGCGCACTGCTCACTTTCATCATTTGGTTTAATTTTACAGGTAACGTGACTTTGGCATAGAGCCGAGATCCCTGCAAAAGCGGAAATAGAGGCTGAAAAAGCTTGCCATATCTAGGTTTCAAAAATTTCAGGAGGAAGATGAAGAGCCGCCTCAAAAAGTTGGGGAATATTGTGCAGATTTACCACATAATCACCATACCGCTTGATATGTCTGGTGAGGTAGGGACTTAAACTGGCAACAAAGCGATGATTAACTAGATATCCTTGTGCCGTTAATGTCTGAATTGCCAAAGACATATCCACAGTATTCTGTAAAATGACAGCACTAGCAACCAAATCGAGGTACTTTAACCGCTTTTCTTGCTCAATCGGGTCATTTTCAGTAATCACGCCATCCTTACCAAAAAACACCCAATCGAGGAAATGATGGTACTTCTCAACAATATTTGTAATTGCATTAATTTCAGAGCGCATCCTGGCATTGGAGATATATTCCAACAAAAACATTGTTCGCACAACCTTCCCCAATTCCAAAAAAGCTTGATAAACACGGTTTTTCTTGCTGTAACTGCTCAACTTACGTAGGAGCGTAGAAGGCATCACCTTCCCCGCCTTAATTGACAGTACCACCCGCATCATGTCATACCAGTGAAGCTGAATCAGATTCCAATTAACTACATCCTTAAACAAGGGGTCAATGTATTTGTAATTGGCTGACTCACAAGGACGCAGGAAACTCAGATCCTTCCAATTACGGATGCGTGGCATCAACTTGATACCCAGAAGATAAGAGATAGCAAATACAGGACTTGACTGACCTTGGGTATCTGCATACAGAGTATCGGGTTGAATATCGGAAAGATTTTTCAGTAACCCGTCTAAAATATACACAGCTTCCCAAACACCACAAGTAATAAAGTGGGTAAACAAAGCAATATACTTATCAGAAACATGGTGATAAGCAATACCACCATATCCACCATATCCACCATAGCGGATGTGATACTCACTATGTAGATTATTCTCGTAAATCTCAAACTTACTACCATCTGCCGCCGCTCTTTTCCCCGTTCCCCAAATAGAGGTAAACTGAAACGGTTGAAAGCATTGATCATATCCCGAATCGCCGCCTCAAGCTTGGGCGTACTGATATGGCGGCGGTTGGTATAAGAAATCATGTGAGATGTTACCACACCCCTAGAATGACGTGCCGTTTGATTAGGCCCAAGATTGCATCCATAACCAAAAGTTGTGAAAATATAGCGTTCCGCCGACTGCTTTAATTTGGATTCACTTTCTGAAAGGGGGCCAAAATGCCTTGTCCAGTTCAGCCAATGCTCAACATTGCAGAGAATGTCTAAAACACTACGTTCTGGCATCAAAGAGCGAATTTTCTCCTCTAATTGTTCGACCTCCTTGGGTTCGGGAGAAGACTTCAGCCGCTTCAGTACAGGCTCACCATCCTGATTAATTGTTACTTGTTGTCCATCCGCACAAAGAATATCTACTTCAGTAGCCACCTGGGTTAAACATGAGCGTAAATACTCAACAAAATCTTCTGGATTGGAGGGGAATCTAAGCTGATTACAATATTCTTCTATCATGGGTTCACATTCTGATAGAGTCAGCAATTGTTCACGGAAATCAGCGTAACTTTCTGACCCAACAACACAAGCATCCCCAGTCTTAAATTCATTTGCTAAGTAAGAAAATACACAAATTTCTAACTGTTGGCGTACTAAAAGTTTAGTCCCTTCAACTTCTTTAACAACCAGAGTTCGCCAGTTATTACTAATAAAATCTAAATTAATCTCAAAAGCTAAATATTTGCCGCGCTTATGTTCATTATCTAACACGAACTTTAAGGCATTAATTACTGAATCATCAGCAGAAGTTGAATGAATATCTAGAGAGCGTACCAAACTAAATAACGCCTTGCGGTTAGCCGAATAAAACCGCCACATTAATGGCAAATGATTGTTTGTGTTGTACGCGGCAATTTCTTCATATTTCAGCAGTAGGAAATCTGCCCCACCATGTTCATCCAAGATGGACAGAACTTGCTCTCCTAAAGCAGCTAAATTATCTTGAGTCTCTTTCGATGCAGTTAAAACCTGTGCAAACATCCCTAGCATTTCCGATGTTTGCGTTAAATGCTTCTCACGTAGTTCTTTTAATCTTTCTTTGGCATTGTTCTGAATCTTTAGGATACGCTTGATAAACATCTCCATCAAGTGGTCACGAGTTTTGACCTGGGCTTCATATAGCAAGCACAACAGCAATGTGCGGCGTTTAGACAGTTTAATATCTTGAAATTCTGATATATCTAAAGCTCTAGCGTGTGTTGCTAAATATTTCACTTTAGCTGGAGCAATACTTGATAACAAACGTTTAGCATCGCCAAAAGTCATCAAATGGTTAAACTTTGTTTGCAGTTGTTTGATGTGGCTCAGTTTGGCACTTTTTGGTGGGGATTTCAATAAATTTAATGTGGCGATTGATTCAGACGTTTCCCTTAATAATAGTTGGTCTAAATAAGCTTGTTCATCACTAGATAGACCCTGAGATACTCGGTGAAATAATCGATTTTTTGTAATGGAACGGACATGGCTAACTAAGCGGTCTAGGGAATTGAATGTGGGTAACTCATATCGTTCTTTAACCAATTCTTCAATTGCAATGTTGATTAAATCAGCCGGATGGTCTTTAACTTCTGCGGCAGAACTAACAACAACAGCTATCATTTTTTGGGCAGATTTATCATAAGACTTGACACCTAAATATTCTCGAATTGTTTGTTGATAATTACGCCTTTGGCGGTCTGTGGGAATAGCTGTCACCCAATCACGTAATTTTAAATATGACCTTATATGTTTAATAATCGTGATAGGTACATTTTCTGGATGCGGAAAATATCCTAGTCTCTGAAACGATTTCAACATTACCATGAAGCATACTAAACCTTCATGACTACGAACACGAGATTTGACAAATTTAAGCTCTTCCAGTGTTGGGGTATAAAGTTCAGTGAGTTCTTTTGCTGAGGGATATTGTTTAAATCTTGGGTAAGCTGTACGGTCAATTAAGGTCATTTAAGTCAAATTTAACACTGGAAATTCTGAGGGCTACCCAAACTAGGTTCATCCCTCACTCGTGAACCGCACAGTATTTTATCTTTTTTTCCGACAGACAATTAATGTATCTTGGTGACGTTTCTATTCATCCCACAGTCCCTTAAATCGCACTGGTGATAGTTCTGTGTAGCGGACTGTATGTTGAATATTATTGTGTCCTAAATAACCTTGAATGGTACGGGTGTCTACTCCTTTAGCAGCCAAAGCGTATCCACAAGCATGGCGTAGCATATGAGCATGAACTGGAAACGGCAACAAAGCTAGTTCCCCAGCTCGTTCGACAATTCCAGCGATTGTATCTTTCGCCAGTTGACCTTGGCGAGATGACTGAAAAATATAAGCACCACCTGGATAATCACGCTGGAGTTTACGCAGAGAGCGAATTTTATCACCATATAGTGGATGTGTGGAAGGAGTTCCTCTCTTGACTCGCTTAACGTGGAGATTGCCACCACTCCAGTCTATTTGCTCCCATCGTAGTGCTGCTGCTTCTGCCACTCGCAGTCCGTGACGGTAAATCAATAGGATTAGGGTCGAATCCCGATGAGCATGACGACCACCTGCCTTCTTGAGTGCATCTCGCATTGCCTCAATTTCTTTTTCCAGTAGGTAAGCTAATCAGCATTTAAGCTGCAACATAACCTAAATTACCTTTATGTTTGATTTTCCGATGCCACTTAATCACTAACTCGCCTTGATTCAACAGCTTATCTAGCAGTGATTTTAATTCATCTACTGATTTAAATAAGCGATGAGCAATATATTCTTTACATGAATGCCAAACTAATTCGATAATGTTGTAGTCAGGGCTGTAAGCTGGCAAGAACTCTAAAATAAAATTCGGGAACTCTTGGGATATTTTAGCTAGAATATCTTTGCGTTTATGAAAACTAGCGTTGTCTAAAATTAAAATTATCTTTGGCCCATACTTGGAGAAATCTTTACCCAGATGTCCTTTACTTATCCACTCTTGTTTAATTAGTTCATTCAATTGATGTAATTGCTCATAAAAAATATCTGCATTGCCTTTTTTAACAAAAAAGCACACTCGTTTTCGGTCTAATTCTCGGATTGCACCCATTACATTGACACGACCATGCCGCCGTTGTCCTGGCACATTTTTACGTTTTCCTTTTTGACCCCAGTTTTTCCGACGAATCACGCGTAAACTAAAACCACTCTCGTCCCAAAACCATACCTGTAAACGTTCTGGTTCTGACCGTGCTATTTTTAAATATTGAGTAATCTTCTCCTTAAACTTGGCTCTTTCAATTGGGTTTTGTTTATCTTCTAGGTCATATTTAGCCCAGATATAACTAGACTTTTTTCTCTTTAATATCCTCCTCACCTGAGAGCTACTTAAATCAATTCCTGTTTCTTTTGTTAAATATGTGGCTAATCTCTCTGCCGTCCATCTGCCGAAGTCGTAGCCTAAATCTGATGGTTCTATATCAACAGTTTTTAATAATAGTTCAATATATTCGGGCGTAGCTTTTCGGTAATGTTTATACTCTCTTTTATTATGTAGAGTTTCGAGATTATCTGGGTCTCCGTGCATACACCAATATGCTACTGTTCTGGGTGAACAACCTAAAAACTTAGCAATTTCATGTTGCGGTTTCCCATCATTCTGTAGCAGAATAATTAGAATTCTTTCCCTGACGTGTGGTTGGTCGCTTTCTTTTAGAGCTTGCTGTAGTTTGCTGACTTGTTCTGACGTTAAAAAGTTCTTGGCTGGTGGTGGCATAGTTGCTTTTAAACGGCTCCATCTTCTTATTATGCAACTTAAGTGCCGATTAGCTTATTCTCTTGTTCTGACTGCGTCATACTTGCGAGAGTTAGGAGATTGAAGTGGTGAAGAGTGGGTTTTACCAACTTTCGATAGTTGGGGTATCTTTACAGTCATACCCAGACCCCCTGAAAAATCAATGTCGTTTTGTCTGGTATTACCTACTTTGACTCATAAGTTGGTATTTGAGTCTTGACTGTATTAATTAGTAACTATGTACTATGATGTGTCTGCTTGTAGCTTTCTTATGTTTGGTTTAAATAGAGTATTAAAAGCTGCAACCTAGTATTGATAAGCGTTTTCAGCCTCTATTTCCGTTTTTGCAGGGATCTCGGCTCTATGCCATTATTGATGCCTTCAACAGCACCACTAGTTGTACCGTTGTCAAAATAAGCAATTATCTCATCCAACCAACGAATAATAGTATTGTTACTAGGGTGGCCGCGTTATCTCGGCGAATACCCAACAGCATCGATTGCTCATTTACCCCCAAATACGTTCAAAATAACTATCATCAAACCCATCCAAAATACGGCAATTAGGACAAGTCTCCGGAACAAAGCTTCAGGCACATGATGGGAGAGAAGCATCCCAATCCAAGTACCAAGACAGAGTGCTGGAAGATTTATTAGAGCTATCTTCACAGTAGACCAGTCTAATAGACCTTGCCATGCCATAACTGGAAGTATTCCTATATTCATTAGTAAGAATAAGCTGGTGGTCGTAGCACGAAAAATGTTCTTTTCGATTTTTTGCGATGCAAGAGCGACAACTACTGGTGGACCCCCTAGTGAAGTGCTGGCATGAATCACACCGGAAACCAACCCAGTAGGGAACAGAACGTACCGGGACCATGATAAAGGAAGCCTTATACCGGGAGTTAGGATTACGGCAAAAATGATAACAACAACTCCAACTAAAGCTTTAAGCAATTTCGGCTCTAGGTGTCCTAATACATAGACACCAATTGGCAAACCAACCATCGAACCAGTAACTAGTGGTAAAATTAACTTGTACCTTAAGTTTCTCCATGTATCATTAAGCACAAACAAATTATTGACAAGACTAAGTAGCGTCATAATGACAACTACTTTTATTGGAGAGATAAATAGCGTCAGTAAAGGTGCTGCAACTAAAGAGAAGCCAAATCCTATGCACGCTTGAACTAGTGAACCAACTAAAATGATAAAACTATTAATTAAGAGTTCAAACATATTTATAACTTGGGAATTTTGCCGTGATGCTCATTTTTGGCGTCACCGTGCCAATCCAGGAAAATAGTACGCTAAGAAAATTTCAAGTGCCTGAAACGACGATTTTTCGTTCAAACTTGATCAAAACTAGCAGCATAATCATAGTTTTTTCACTAAAATAATGGTAGAAATCACGTCTTGAAAAGCTTGTCCAATCTCGGTTTCAGCCTTAGCGTACAAATTTCCCGTTTTGGCACGGTGATGCCTATTACAAACGGACGCTTTAGGCAATATCGTACTACTTTACCCCTTGTTCGAGTGCAAGCTTCGCACCCAAGCCCATCAAGATAAATCCTGTTGTTGCCAAAAGCACACGCTTCACTTGAGGATTTGTCAACAATCGCCTTAGCTGTCCTACAAGCATAGCTACAACAATTAGCCACGCAAACGAAAAAAACATATGGATACTGCCTAACGCTATCGACTTAAGTAACAACGAGTCTGTTGGTCGAATGAATTGCGGCAAGAAAGCCAAATAAAACAAGGCAACTTTAGGATTAAGCAGGTTCGTCAGAAATCCACTCATAAAAAACTGCTTTGTTAACTTATTGCCGATCCTCTTGCTCACTTTTACCTCTGAATCCTTTGTTGGGGAATTCTTCTGAAATGATTGCCAAATGGATTGCAAACCCAAAAAAATGAGGTAGTAACCCCCGATTAGTTTGACTATCTCAAACGCCGCAGTGGAACGCACCAGAATTAACGACAATCCCAACGCTGAAAAGCTAGCATGGACAAGTAAACCTGCACAAATCCCAATCGTCGTTACGATTCCCGCTTGCCGATTGCTGCTCAGTACGCTACGCATAACAAGCATGGTATCTGCACCCGGCGTAATCGCTAGAACGAAGGATACTCCAGCAAATGCTAATAACTGACTGTCAATCATTCACAACTCCATATGGAAGGCGATTCTTTGTAGCCTAGCTATTAACTCTTAACTTGCACATTTTAGAACCATTATACGTAAGGCTTCGGGAAATATCATAAAAATGTGCTTCTTTCATATTTTGCGGGAGCGTTAATCGCGATGAAATCAGATTAGAAATGACTCCGTTTGAAGGAATGTTTGGGATTGATTGAGCGGTTGGAGGCGTAGCTGTAAATTCTGCCACGAAAGATTTTTAAGTCTAACATCTACCCCAGTTTTTGCAACACAACTGTCTACTCTACTAGCGATTCAGGCGGCTTAACTTCTGCACACCAAGTAAGAATACTCATTGGACTAGTTAACTTATGATATGCCTGTCGAAACGCCAAACTTTGAGGTCCATCTAATACTTCATCAACTACTTCGGAACCTCGGATAGCTGGTAAATCATGCATAAATATGGTACCTTCTGGCTTAGAAACTTTTTTCATAAGCTCGGGTGTTACTCGGTAAGGTTCAAATTTTTCATGCCAATGTGGATCAGTGTGAGGAACGCCCAGAGTTTGCCATCGTGTTGTATAAACTACATCTACATGATTTGGTAGTTGATGTAAATTGTGATGCTGCTCAATACTTGAACCATTTCTTGCACAAATTTCCAAACACTTTGACAAAATATCATTTGGTAGACTGTATTCTTCTGGAGTAATAACAGTTAAATGCATACTAGGAACTTTACTGACTGCAAGAGCAAGTGCAGTTGCTGTATTGTTACCCTCTCCTATATATAGAATATGAATATTTTCTAATTGTCCAGTAGCTTCCTTAATCGTTATTAAATCACCAATTACCTGGGTTGGATGTTCTGTTTGGCTCATAGCATTGATTACAGACATACTTGATTGTCCTACAAGCTGCTTCATCTCTTCAACAGATTCATTAGTACGAACAACTAGCAAATCTATGTAACACGATAAAACTCTTGCTGTATCACTTAAAGACTCTCCTGTAATGACTTGCAGATCATTCGGACCGTAAGTAATAGTAGATGCACCTAGAGTAATAGCACCAGCTGTAAATGAACTACGGGTTCGAGTAGAAGGCTTACGAAAATATATACTGACAATCTTATCTTGTAGAGGTTTGTACTTTGTCCATTTACCTTGAGCAATTCTCATACCGTTATGAATCAGCTGATCTAGGACTTCCTCAGATATATCTAGGAGTGAAATGAAGTTTCTCATAATACAATGTCCTTCCAGTTACAGTTTTTGGTTCTAATCGTAGAACCTGGTAAATTTACGTGAAATCATCAATGGAATTTTCTACGGGAGGGTTACTCATGGCGTGGGCTACCGCATGACTTGTTACCGTAGCAAACAGTGTATAAATATTTTCGGCATTGGTAGCTGTTGGGATGACAGAACATCCACACGCAACTACGACACCTACTTTGCAAGGTCTAGGAAGAACAAACGACCCAACTGCTGGAATCATAGATAGTCAATCGCGTACGATGCGAGAAAAAAGGGGGGAGGTTTATGGCTATGAAGGCGGAAAACATGTGAAGGCACGTAAACGTTTTATTCTTATCGATACATTAAGACGGCTGCGACGTTTATTTACATGTAGGTGTTTGCTCGCTATCTTTAATTGAGGTCTAACCAGGTTCCAAGGTGCGTAGTAAGAGCCTTCTGATAGATAATCTGAGCGCAAGCAATATCTTCAATGGCTATTCCTATTGGATTGAGGAGGATAATTTCCTCGTTTGACTCCGGACACGTTATAAATTTTTGTTGCAGAGCGTGTTTTATTGATTTACCAACTTGCCCATAAATGATATTGGGACAATCAAAATATTGCACGGTAAAATCAATTTTTCACCCCTTTCAGTACCTCAAACTTGCCCATATTCAATCATTTTTGGGAATGTTTCAACTGGAAGAGTCAAGTAAAGTTTGGTATTGAAACAACCGTATATCAAGGGTTCTGCTTGAATTACGTTACAGAAGTTTACAACTTGTCCCGTTTTGCAGATATCCCGGCTGAAACCCTTAAGGACGAGAGCGATTTTTTTCGGGGGAGATGGACGAGCTTTAATCAAGGGGTTTAAATATTAATCATCCCAAAGAAAGTGAAATTTGGTAGATGCAAGTTCGGTGTAACGAACAGTATGCTGAATATTTTTATGCCCCAAATAACTCTGAATTGTTCGAGTATCAATACCTCGATTCGCCAAATAATAACCCGTTCCATGCCGCAGCATATGAGCATGAACTCTTAAAGGCAAACCAGCTAACTCACCAGCCTGTTCAACAATGCCGGCGATCGTATCATGTGCCAACGGGCCACGTCGAGAAGACTGGAAAACATAGGGACTAGCGGGATAATCTCTTTGAAGTTTGCGGAGAGAACGAATTTCCTCAGAGTAAAGAGGATGAGTAGATGGAGTACCTTTTTTAACCCGGTTCACGTAAATTATACCACCATTCCAATCTATTTGTTCCCAACGCAGAGATGCCACCTCTGCCACTCGCAATCCGTGACGGTAGATCAACAAAATCAGGGTTGAGTCTCGGTGAGCGTGGCGACCCTTGGATTTTTTGATAGCTGACCGCATCAACTCAACTTCTTCTGGTAACAAATGCTCTCTAGTCCTGACTGAGGAGTATTTGCGAGAGTTAGGTGATTGAAGCTCTCCTTTTTGAGTTTTACCAACTTTTGGTACTTAGACTAGCTGCTTGACCATGACCCAAACTCCTGAAAAGCTTGGAGTATATAGGCTGATTTTACCAACTTAAACACGAAAGTTGGTAAACACCAAGACATAAAAACCAAGCCAGTTTTCTACAGAAAGCTGTGTTAATAAAGTAGATTTAATGACTTTTATATTGCGTGTTTTAAAGCATAAGGCGTTAGTGTATTGCCAGTTCGCTATCAACTCTAAATCCGGGATACCATTGCTGGAATTTGCTAACCCACTCATCATTTAAAACTTTAGTTCGGACTTGGATTAGGAGATGACAACATCCAGGAGTCCACCGCATTTGTTGTTTTTTAACCAATCGTTTGCTAATCACTTGATTGACGGTAGATTCTACAAACGAGCTAGAAATACGTTCTCCATTCCGGTAGCGTTCGCCATAATTTGGAATATACTGACCATTATTTGAGATGTATGTTTCAAATTCCTCTAAATAGTCAGAGAGTTTTTCTGCCTCTACGCTTGGTTCAGTATCATAATCATCTGAAGCTAATGCACAGGCACTATCCATTAAATCTTCAATTTTTGATAATGCTTTAAATACATTTCCATGCCACAAATACCACTTTAAAGAGGTCAAATTTTTTTGGATAGATTCGCTCGAAATACCTATTTCCACATCTTCTTTAGTAATACCTTTGGCAATTTGTTTCATCACAGTTATCCGCATTGTGATGTGAAACCAATCGAGTATATGTTCTGCATTAGGGTTAAGATAATACTGTAGGTCACGAATACTCTCTTCACCATCTGATAAAAATGTGACCTGTTGGTTCATTTGCATTCCTTGGGATTTTAACACCTCAAATACACGGCGTTGGGGTTTGGTATCGTAGCAATAAACCATTCCAAAACGCTTGGATGTACCGTCTGCTTTTATACTCTTGCCTGCAATAACTTGAAACTGACCTGCTGTTTTAGTTTTTCTGTTATAGAAACGAACATATCCTCCATCCATACCTACTACCAACGGTAAATCAGGTCTGGGAAGCCTATCCCAATCTCTCTGGCAACCCTCAAATAATATTCCTGCTTCTTCTGGTAATTCTGATTCCAAACGCTGACCAAGTAAGTGTAGATTGTTGCGTATAGATGTAGCATTTATTTCTCCTTTTAATGGTAGTAATTCTTGTAATAATTTGCTAGACAGTCCATAGGACATTAGAGATGCAAATTTTGATTCTAGGTAGAGCAATTCCGGTGATGTGCGCTCTTTTAACAGGTTTGCTACTGGGTTAAAGCTACGAGTTGCTTGCTTGGTACAGGCACAGTGAAATAATCGATGACATTGCAGTTTTAATTTGCCGAACGGTGTTCTATGTGTAATTGTCCGTTTATCTTTATGCAATAACTTCTTGCCACAATCTGAGCATAATTCTTGCTGTTTTTGATATAGAGCTATTTGTTGATTAACTATGCTGCGTTGTGTCTGGAGTAATAATTCCTTGCCTTGGGCTAGCGTTAGTCCTAAGTTTTCCGGTTGTAGATTCCCCTTTTCAATTTGTAAAACTTCTTGAATTAATTGGGTTTCTCCTGATTCTGATTCAACAACTACTTGGATTTTAAATTTCACACTATCCCCTTGAAAAATTACATCAATTCGCTGTCTCCGGTAGCGTATTTTAGTAGATTTTGGTTGACTTTTTGACGCTCAAAACGGTTTTGATACACTAATAGCCAAGTTAGTAGCGAGCTTGCTTCTTCTCTATCCATGTCAAATTTCTTGTTCTCCAACATTGAAGCAAAACGCTCTAACACCTCAGAAATAAAAAATTCTTCCCTTGCTTTCATGAAGCCCCAAGGGCCACCACAGTTTTCTGGGGGACAAACACCTTTACCACCATTGCAGATTGGGTAAGTTTGCTTGGGATCTGGAGTAAGTATCGCTTCCACTCTGATTTGATGCCGCCACCAATAACGCCATGCACCCATTAATGGACAAATACTGAAGTCATATTCGTATAAAAATTTCTCTTTCTCCCTCAACCCAAGGGACGAGAGTTTTACTTCACAGGCGCGATCGCTAAATACTGTACCACCTGGTTGGATAATTCCGTACTGCTTACCGTGGATGATGAAATGGTGCAGGTGAATATCTTCCCATCCCATTGCTAATTGGATCGTGTAATGCAAGTCTTCTATTGTGCTGTCGCTGCTAACTTTTATACGTCGCCAAATCATCGGGCTGATGCCCAACAGCACTACCTTTAATTGATATATGAATCTTTCATCTGAATCCAACATTGAGCCATCTTATCGTGTTGTGTCCCTCATCTCCCCCGAAATTTTTCGCTCTCCGAGTTGGACATCATGGTGTTTTAGCCCTCGTTTTGAACTAAAAACGACTGATTCCAGATATTCTTGAGCAACTCCTAAAATCACCAAGCATTTTTGCTTTCCTAATTCTACTGTTAGGTCAATAATAAAAATCCAATCAGTTCGATATTCTTTTACTCTTTGAAGCTCATATAACCCAATCCTTCCTAACCAATTTCTCACACTGCTGAAACTCGGACTCTTATCTTCTGAGTCCGATACTTCCCACTTCAGGTTTTTTTCAATTCCTCGTAAACTACTTCCAGAATCAATTGCTTGTTCTACTGTTTTTTGTATTGTTCTCAGGCTGTAATGATGCCCAGTAGCTGTGACAGCTTCTATTTGTTCTGAAACTTCTCCCCCTTTTTTTGTGCATCAACTGAGTTGGCACGAAGTATACGTAATTCTTTTTCAGCTTTCATAGCACGCTTTTTCCAATTCTCCCGTGAAAGCGATAAATCTCTAATCTTTATTTCCAGCGCTCTCAGCTTTTTTTGTCTTTCAAGCGCTGTTTCTTTCCAATTCTCTCGACTTTGTTTAAACAGACGAATCAATCGGCTGGACGAACTTTTTAATTCTTTCATTAACCACCAATTTACATGGGATATTTTGAGACATCTATTCTGTATGAAGAAATATCACCTCAAAACACCCAAAGTCAACACCCTACCTTGTGTCCGAGTAATTCCTGCACTGTGCGGATGTCGTAGCCGTTTTGTAATAAATGGGTAGCAAAACTGTAGCGAAACGTATGACAACCCACCTTTTTTTGAATACCAGCTTGGCGAACCCCTTGTTTTTATGCTTTTTGTAAACTACTCTCGTGTAAATGATGGCGACGAACTTCCCCACTGCACGGATCTTTAGAAATGCTACCAGAAGGAAAAACAAACTGCCAAATCCAATCATACTTGGCTCTCGGATATTTTCTTTCTAATGCGAAAGGTAAATAAACCGAACCATAGCCTTTTTGTAAATCTTGTTGATGGATAATTTTTACACTTCTTACAAAGTTTGGCGGGACGGAAACCGACACCGCCAACTTTGCGCTTTGCAAATGAATTTTTAACTCTTCTGCAATACTTTCAGGTAACATTGTCACCCGACTTTCATTTCCCTTGGTATCGCGCACAATAATTTGTTGTTGAGCAAAATCAATATCTTTAACTCTTAAACTCAGTCCTTCAGTTAAGCGTAATCCTGTGCCATAAAGTAACTTAATTAAAAGTTGATGTACGCCGGATAATTTTTGAATAATTGCTAAAACTTCATCTTTTGTCAAAACGGTTGGTAAATATTTAGATTTTTTTGCACGAACGAACCGCATCGACTTTCAAATCTAAATCTTGCTTTAATACTTCTTTGTAGAGAAAAAGAACAGCATGAAATGCTTGGTTCTGCGTTGATGCAGCCACATTTTCATTGACAGCAAGATGTGTTAAAAATTCTTCAATTTCTTTACTCCCCATATCTTTAGGATGGCGCTTATTATGAAAAAGGCGAAAGTACTGATGAATGTATTAGTGCGATCGCTATTCTACATTCTCTATGAAACAGATGTGGTTCTGTAAGCCGTGGATTGGAATCGTTAGCTTGCTGTGCCTTGGTGTCATTGGACTAGGCATTATTGTCCTATCGAATGACCCCATGTGGCGCTGGCGATTTCGTACGCAGCCGCCCATTCCGGCAGGGGCAAATTTTCCTAAGGTGTTCCATCCATCCAACGAGGTCGAGCAAATTATTCAATTTGACATTGATCCGGGAGCAGTCAATCTCGTTCAGCAGTTTTACCGAACAGAGTTGCTTAAAGGTGGCTGGCACTATCGTTGTACTGAGGATAAGCCACTGAACACCAGTTTTGAACTCTCGGATGTGTACGAACGCAGCACGATACAAAATCCGAAGGGGGAAACACTTGAGATCATGGTTGGGAAGCACTTGGCGGGTAAGCGAGTTATTTGGGTGAAGGAGAAGGTGATTCCACTTTATAAAGCCTGTTCCGCAAGGTAAACCTCGATCGAAAATGGCGCTTGATAGTGACATCACTATCAATGCTGTCGATTGGTTGAAAGTCTCTCCGTTGGGGCACAGGCTAACAATACAGTGGAGCGGACAGTAGGGAGTCTTCGCACTTCGTTCTAATCTACTCGCCGTCGCTCACTTTAGCCGTTCGACTAAAGAATATGAGAAAATAGACATATTTTTCCTTACACAGCAAGCTTTCCGAGTTTTTTAGTTCAAGTTTTAGCATAGTAAGTACTGAAGAACCACAACTTCTGTAGTTAAGCAAGCACTCTTAACTGTTCGATACCTCGATCTCAAAGCATGATTATCCCAAGTTTTTGGGCAGTCCATGTATCGCAAAAAAGAACTGTGTTTTCCGGCGGAGATAATGACACAAAAATTGCATGAACTTTTTTAGCGTATTTTCTACAAAGTCAACACCCTAGCATGACACTACCATTTGGAGTTTTGGGGCATGAAGGCTCTACGGTTGTAGTGACGTTGAGCGGATTGCGATTACTAAAAACTTAGGCATTGCTGAATTTGGATATTTCATCAATAATTTTAGTTGAGAAAATCCATCTAATATTTATTCTCGCTCAAAAACTGCTTTTGGTACTTTGCCATCCTCTACAACTGACATAGTGCGCTTAGGTAGCAAGAATTTACCAAACTTGGCATATAAAGCTGGTAAGACCATTAAAGTTAATGCCGTAGAAGTAAACAAGCCACCCAATACAACTATCGAAAGTGGTTGTAAAATTTCCTTTCCTGGGCCACTTTCAATTACTAAAGGTGCTAATCCTAAAGCAGAGGTAAAAGCTGTCATCAAAATAGCATTAAGCCTTTCCATCGAACCTTTAACCAACACTTCTTTAAGTGGCATTCCTTCTGCAAATTTGGTGTTGTAATTATCCACTAGTAACAAACCATTGCGAGTAGCAACTCCGAATAAAGTCACAAAACCAACTAGCGAAGCGATAGATAGCACTCCACCTGTCAAAGCTACAGAAAATACTCCTCCTACCAATGCCAAAGGTAAGTTAATCATAATCATGGCGGTAGAAGGAATAGATTTGACTGACAGATACATGATGACTGTAATTGCTACAAAAGCGATCGCACTCGATATTAAAATATTTTGAGTCGCTCTTTCTTCTGCTTCAAATTGTCCCGCATACTGAATATAGTAACCAGCAGGTATCTGTACTTGCTGTTTAACTTTAGCTTGAATTTCATTGACGATGGAGCGCAAATCCCTACCATTAGCGTTAGCAGAAACAACAATCAAGCGGGAGACATTTTCTCTATTTATAGTATTAGGGCCAGTACCATTTTCAATTGTTGCAACCTGTGCAAGAGGAATTTTTTGACCGTTAGGAGTATCAACTAACAAATTGCGAATAGTATCCAAATTCTGCCGTGCATCTGGCTTTAACCACACAGCTAAGTCGAAAGTTTGTTGTTTTTCTAAAACTTGAGATACTACTCGTCCATTCAGAGCAGTTTCAATAATTTCAGAAAGTTTGCCTACTGTCAAACCATATCGTGAAGCAGCAAGTCGGTTGAACTTAATTTGTATTTGTTCAATCGGTATTTGGGGTTCTAGTTGTAAATCTACAATCCCATTAACGGTTTTCATCACATCATCAACTTGCTGTCCAATGGTGCGAAGTTGTTCTAAGTCGGAACCGAAAATTTTGACTGCGATTGCACTCCTTACCCCAGACAACACTTCATCCATGCGGTGTGAGATAAAACCGCCGATATTTGGCGCTACCCCCGGTAACTTAGCAAATTCCTCCCGTAACTTCTCAATTGTCCCTTCCCTGTCTTTCATCCCTGCGTCGCTTAACTCAATATCCAAGTGTCCCAAATTCACCCCTGCTGCATCGCCATCTCCTGGCGCACGTCCAGAACGCAATTGCACATAAGGAAATCTAGAGTCTCTGTGAAGTGCGTGCTGAAGTGTTTCACCAGCTGCATTAGTAGCTTCTAGAGAAACCCCCGGATAAAGAGTTAGAGTATTCACCAAAGTTTGCTCCTGAAACTCTGGTAAAAATATTCTGCCAAAGGAGGGGACAATTACGGCCGCAGCCACTAAACTAGCGATCGCAGCGCCTATAACAATTCCAGAACGCCGCAGAGAAAATGTTAGTAGAGGACGATACAGCCCCTTAAAAAATCTCGCCACCCAAGGTTCTGTCTCTGGCAAGCGACCAAAAGGCAGTAAAATTGCACATAAAGCCGGAGTTACAGTCAATGCCGTGATACTAGAGGCGATAACTGCTGCCATATAACCTAATCCCATTGGGATAAAAATGCTGCCTTCTACACCAGCTAAAGCAAAAACTGGAGAGAACACAACTATAGTAATGATGGTAGCTCCAAACACCGAATCGCGTACTTCTTGACAACCGTCAAATACAACATCTAAAACCGGACGAGGATTGGGAGAATATTTATTTTCTCGCAGGTTACGGTAGACGTTTTCAGCATCAACAATTGCATCATCAACCGCTGAACCAATGGCTACTGCTAACCCTCCCAAAGTCATGGTATTTAAACCTTGTCCTAACCAATTTAGTAGCAGTACTCCTAGTAATAAAGATAAAGGTAGGGCAGTTAAACAAATAGCTAGGTTGCGCCAATTCATTAAAAAAGGAATTAAAATTAAGGCAACAATAATACTGCCTTCAACTAAAGCTTCTCGAACATTTTCAATAGAAGAATCAATATAGTTTTCTTGCCGAAATGTTGGGATAACTTTGATATCTTTGGGTAAACCTGCTTGAATCTCTGACATCGCCGACTCTATGGCACGGGTGACAGTAGGAGTATCGGCTTGAGGCTGTTTATTAATCATCACAATAACCGCCTTTTGACCGTTAAAACTGCCATCACCCCGTTTAATAGCCGCACCAATTTGTACATCAGCAATGTCTGAGATATTGACAGGCGTACCATTGCGGGCAGTAATTACTGATTGCTGTAATTCTTCAATAGATTCAATCCGCCCAATCCCCCGAATTAACTTTTCTCGGTCAGGAGTAATTAAATAGCCACCAGGAGCGTTGACATTTGCAGCTTTGGCTGCTTGCTCTACGTCTTCTAAAGTGACATTAAAAGCTCTTAGCTTCGCTGGATCAACTAATACTTGATATTGGCGAACATCGCCACCATACGCCACTACCTGACTAACCCCAGGCACAGCCAAAAGACGGTTCGTCACTTGCCAATCAACTATCCGCCGCACTTCCATTAAAGGAGTGCTTTGGGAGGTAAAGGCATATTGTAATACAGTTCCAATGGGGGAGCTTGTAGGGGAAATTTGCGGAGTTTCTACCCCTGACGGAAGCTTACTTTGAGCTTGTTGTAATCGCTCTGTTACTAACTGGCGAGCTTGATAAATATTAGTATCCCAGTTAAAAATGACTTTGACGACAGAAATTCCCACAGATGAAGATGAGCGTACTGCTGTCACTCCAGGAGTACCGTTAATCGCACTTTCAATTGGTAAAGTTACCAGGGATTCTAATTCTTCGGGAGCAAGTCCTGGTGCTTCAGTTTGAATTTCAACTTGAGGCGGTGCAAAGTTAGGGAAAACATCCAAGGGCATTTGGATAATCGTCCGAAATATCCAAATTGTGAGAATAATTGTACCTAATATGACTAACCAACGGCGAGCGATCGCCCATTTGATGATAGCACTCAGCATTTTTATTGTTGGGTATTTTTACTGATGATTATGACTTTTGGTTCTTCATGAGGCGCGCGGTGGTTATCATCTGAGTTTGTAGAACCATTAATAGAATCTTCTGGTACATCATAGGCAAGTTCTGCCCCTGCTGGAACTAGTTGCGGCTTGCTGCGACGACCTGCTATGAAACCTACAGCAGCTATTGCAACTCCTCCACCTGCTCCTAGCAACCACAACGGTACTGCGAAGCTAGGCGTTTTAACTTCAGTCGTTTGTGCAGGATCTTCTTTTGTCTCACCTTCTGTTGACTTAGTACCACCCCGCAATGATTGTGCATAAAGTTGTGGTGCGCGTTGAGTGACAATCATATTCCCTTCAAATAAGCCACTCTTGACCTCAACCATATCTCCAGAGGTTTGCCCTAAAGTCACTTCAGCAGCTTGAAAAGCATTACCATTTTGCACGTAAACAACTTTCTTACCATTCGCGTCAACTACTGCTGAGGTAGGAATAGCTGAAATAGCAGAGGACGTTTGGTCTGTCAGAACTTCTAGCTCTGCGAACATTCCGGGTTTGAGTTGTCCGCTTGAGTTATTCACCTCTGCTTGTACTGGTACAACTCTGGTTTCTCCTTCTACCACTGTACTAATCCGGGAAATTCGTCCAGAAAAAGTACGCTCAGGCATACTGGCTACTTTTAGAGTCACCCTTTGACCATTTCTTACCTTGCTTAAATCTTTTTCATAAATGTTAGCTGTAGCAAAAAGCCGACTGTCGTTGACAATCGTCATCAATTTGCCACCGGCATCATTAAAAGTTTGACCAATAGTTACTTCTCTATCAGCAACCTTACCAGAGATAGGAGCGGTTACTGTTACTAGTCCCTTAGCATTGGGAAGGTTTCCCAGTTGAGCAAGTCGAGTTTGATAACTAGTATTACTGCGATCAATATTTGACTTTGCTAGTTGAACTGATGCTTGGGCGCGTTTGAGTTGATTTTCTGCCCCGATAACGTCCCGACGGCTCTTGGCTTTGGTAAGTTCAGCTTTTGCTTGCGCTAGCTGGGTCTGGGACTCTAAGGCATTGCGACGGGGTAAAGCGCCAGCATCAGCTAACTGCTTATCTTTGTTGTACTTTTCTTGAGCAAAGTCAACTTGACTTTGTGCTTGGGCAATTTCAGAGTCGGCTATTTGTTGATATTTTTGATAATTTTGTTGAGCCAGTCTTAAGTCTGCTTGTGCTTGTTGTAAATCAGCTTGACCTTGTGCTAATTTGTCCTGAGATTCCACACGCAATGTTACCAAGTCTGGACTAGTAACAACAGCAACAGGTTGACCAAGTTTTACTGATGCACCAGGTTCTACCAACAATTCAACTACTTTCGCCCCAGTAATTGGGGTAGTCACTTCTACTTTTTGGCTGGGAAGAGTTTCAATTTGTCCAGTAGTTTTAATGCCAATGGCTAACCGCTGACGCTGGACAGGCTCGACTTTAATCCCTAACCGTTTGGCTGTGTCGGCATCAACCTGAATAGAATTATTAATTGAAGTGGCTTCACTTCCTCCTTGAAATTCGTCTCCATGTCCGCCATGAGCCAGGACAACTGCGGGACTTGCTAATAGCAGCAGGCTCAGGAATGTGCCAGAAACATAACGAATAGCTGTAGGTGTTTGGGAACACAGAGAGTTAGACATCGCTACTAAAAATCCTTGAGTATGGGAGGGAAGAAACTGCGAACAGTCAAAAATACTTTTAAGTTTTAGAAATACACTCTTTTATTAGTCTTTCATTCAGAAATGAAATTAGGATGAAATCAAGTTTGACCGCTCTGGGAATCACATCACTTTAAACACAACTAGAATTCAAGAAAGCAAGTGTTCCCTATCTATTTGGCATTGGATACTTGCATCATGCTTCACATAGATACTTTTGCTTACCTTCAGGTGACGCTCTTACTGACGCTGGACTACTCGCTAACACCAGTTCCCAAGCTAGGGAAACCTTTTAGCGTGAAGCTCTTAACGTCGCTTCCACTGAGTTCGCGGAGCGTCTCGTTCGCTGCCTTCGTCTCCGTACCACTCTGGGGATCTTGCTACGCGCAGTATCCCGTAAAGCCTGCGGCATAGCTACGCTTAGGGTGCAGCCTTTCGTAGAGAAGGGAAGATAGCCAGGTTCCCTACGGCGGGTTTCCTGCCTACCCTGCGGTTTCTGCGTACTCCTGTAAAGAAGGAAGTTACGCAAAGCGTCCCGTAGGGAAGCAGTACAGGACTGGACTTACTGGTTATACCAAGTTTTTCGCCACTGTTTCATTTGGTTAATCTCTGCTTGCTGTGAATCAATGATACTTTGAGCTAATTTCTTGATTTCAGGACGCTTAGATTTGCTCAATGCATCTTGAGCCATTGTAATTGCACTTTCATGATGGGGAATCATTGCATTTATGAACCGCAAGTCAAACTCAGCATCGGCGGCTCCCAAGTCCATATTCACCATCATGCCTTGCATCTGTTCGTCAGGCATTGAGACTGTTTTACCTGTTTTCGCATCATAAGCGACTGGGGTACTGCTTGCTCTTGGATACCAAGCTGTGCGCCACTGTTTCAACTGGGCGATTTCTTGATCTTGAGTTTTGATAATTTCCGAAGCCAGCTTTTTGATTTCAGGACGTTTTGATTTCTCCTGTGCAACATTGGCCATCTCCACTGCTCCTTGATGGTGCGGTATCATCGCATCAATAAAGCGCAAATCATAATTAGCGTCGGCTGAACCTAAATCCATCGTCATGTTATGGTTCATCATGCCACCACCATGATTCATCATACTACCGTCGTGATTCATTGGTTGCTTGTCGCTAGTATCAGTAGCGGTAGTAGTAGGGTTTGATACTTGGTTTTGGGAAGCGGGTGTAGAACACGCTGTCAACACACTACTGGTAAAAGAGGCGATCGCTACTAAGGTCAATGACAAAAAGCTGCTTTTCAGAGTAAAAAGTTGCATAGGAATTATTTAAATGTTTCCTGATTTCATTTTGAAATCTCCAGTTGGCTGGAGAGTCAACCCTAATGGTGATTTATTTTTTACTTAAGTAATAAAATCATCTAAGTAACTGGTTGCTGACAATGCAACTGTTGTACTTACTACATAGTTTGACAGCCGAAGATGAAATCAGGATGAAATTAAAGGTTCCTGCTCTCAGCAAAGACTAGCTACAAGAAATTAGAAGATTGTAGTACATTACTACAAAACCTAAAGTTCTAATTCTTGTGTGACACCTCGCTTTGATTTGCCGACCTTAGCTCCAGAGTTTAGATATGGCAAATAATTATGTTATGGAAATAACGTTAAAATAATTTGTCTTTGTAGTAAATATAAGTAAATCTAATATGGTAAAGCTGAAATTATTGATTGGAGGAATAGTATTCATCCCGTTAGTCGCAGTCCTATGCGACTTTAGTTTCGGAAGATTTTGGTTTTCAGAACGCTCAGACCATCAAAAATTAGTCAAAAAACCAGAACAACTCAGTGCCAGCGCTGTGAGCAATCAGCATAGTTCGGTATCCGATAAAGCCATTGTTGCACAAGTGAATAGCGCCATCTTTACAGTCCCTAATGAGTTTCAGGGAAAAATCATTCAGCAGGCACAGCTGAGCAAATCAGACAAAGTTATTGCACTGACTTTTGATGATGGCCCCGCGCCTAAATACACGCAACAAGTGTTGCAAATCCTGAAGCAACAAAATATTAAAGCAACGTTTTTCTGTGTGGGGGAGATGGTGCATTATTTTCCCAAAATTGCCAAGCTAGAGGTAGCCGATGGTCACGCGATTGGTAATCATACGTGGCATCAATGGTATAGGCATATGAACCTGTCTGTTGCTGCGCGTGAAATTGAGTCCACCGCAACAGCTATTTACCAAACTATGGGGGTAAAAACTTTTCTGTTTCGTCCGCCTTATGGCATCCTCAACAATGGTGTAGCTGATTACGCTCAAAAGAATAATTACGCTGTTCTCATGTGGTCAGATGACTCGATAGACTATCGTCGTCCTCCAGTATCCAGACTCGTCAATAATGTGTTAAAGGACGCTAAACCTGGTGGTATATTACTGATGCATGATGGTGGTGGCGATCGCTCACGCACTGTTAAGGCTTTACCACAAATTATCGCTTCACTCAAACAGCGTGGTTATCGGTTTGTGACCATACCAGAATTGTTGGAAATACAGGAACAAAAAACACCGTTGGTAACAACAGCACAATTTCATAAAGGGAATAAAGGTACATAAATTATTAACTCATTACTTTACCTGATGCAAGCTATCAAATAAAATTCAGAAGTCAGGAGTCAGAATTCAGAATGAATTCTATACAACTGGCAGATGAATAAGTGGGTTTAAGACCCCACTAAATCTATGATTTAATGTTCTTCAATTAGTAGCGGGTTTGAATCCACCACTTTCTTGTTCTGACTCCTGAATTCTGACTTCTGAATTTTTTTTCAAATATGTTCTTTTTTTATATAAATTATCTTGTTTTTGTTACTGTCAATTCCTCTGCTAACACTTGCTGATAAACCTGTGACAGTAAAGGCGTGACTTGATTATTTTCTGTACCATATCCCAAACTTGTCCAAGTACCAGATAAAAGTTGTAAAACCTGATTTAGTTTCCCTTGTTTCAGCAGAACTGCAATATCAACTCCCCAAAAGTGGTGGTCATTTAGCCAAGCATATACTACTTTATCTTGAATTTGTGGTTCAAAACTTTCTAGGTTTGTGCTTGATGAATTAAAAAATTTATGATGGTATTTTTTTAATTTTTCCTGCCAGGTAGTTGTAAGGATTTGATAGCGACCTGCTGCTGTACTGCACTCGCCTTTATGAGGGCCAGAAACAATTGTTATGCATTGATTGGGATGACGGCTGATATCGGTAAAATGCTTACCACCATAAAGTAAAGTATAGGGGTTAGAATCTAAAGCTTCACTAGCAGTAATAGTCCGCATTAATGCGCGAATGTAAGGATCGCCTCCTTTCATTACTAAAGGTAGAGTGTATTCAGGAATGGTAGAGGTTTTGCGAGTGCTAAATCCTTGCCAAAGCACAATTAATAAAACTATAGACAATATTCCAACAATTAGCGAGCGCCACTTCAACTTCCATTTTTGTGGCAAGAGAGCTTGAACTAAATTTATGGAGTATATTTTATCACTAATTATTTTAAGAAGTTTGTGAAACAAGGATAGCGAAAGTTTGCTTTTTTTTGACATCTGCTTTTTGGGGTAATAATATTTATAATTTGTTTGGCTTTTTATATATTGACAAACACAAACATAATTTTAAGTTGAACATTGTTGGTCAAAGGTAAAAAACATACTACGTTCTCTTGGTGCTAGGAGTTATCCTTCTTTAGCACAAGCCATTGAAGCTGCTTTTAACCAAGTCTCTTTGAATGATATTTATAATTGGTATACTCACTGTTGTTACTGTACTTCACTAGACTAATAACCGCTATACTTTCATTTACTTATAAATTTAGCTTAATTAAAAAAAGTACTTAAATATCCATACATATCAAGATGAAATTAGGATGAAATCATTATCAGTCATTGGAAATAAATTATAATCATACCATTAGGAAGATGAAGTTTACACTTGGAACCTCTTAAGTTGAGGCGAGGAAGTTTTGACATCAGATGTGTATGGCAATAGCATAAATTATTTAGCATTTTGCTTGGTAAAAACTGATAAAAACTAGATAATACAGCAGATTCAAGGCAAAATATTGACTGCATAAACACAACGCAATTATTAAAAGGAAAATCAAGGAGGAAAAGTGGCTAATATTGGTTTATTTTTCGGCACTCAAACAGGTAATACTCAGACGGAAGCAGAAATAATTCAAAAGGAATTTGGTGGAGAAGATGTAGTAACTTTAAATGATATTTCACAAGCTGAACCCGATGATTTTAATGATTACACTTATATCATCATTGGTTGTCCAACCTGGAATATTGGGGAGTTACAAAGTGATTGGGAAAGTTTTTATGATGAGCTAGATAACATTGACTTTAGCGGCAAAAAAGTTGCTTATTTTGGAGCAGGCGATCAGGTTGGTTATCCTGACAGTTTTCAAGATGCAATAGGGATTTTAGAAGAGAAAATTTCAGAAAAGGGTGGTGAAACAGTTGGCTATTGGTCTACAGATGGTTATGAATTTACTGAGTCTAAAGCCATACGCGATGGTAAATTTGTAGGTCTAGCACTTGATGAAGATAATCAATCTGATTTAACAAATGAACGGATTCAAGCTTGGGTTGCTCAACTCAAGCAAGAGTTTGGTTTATAGAGGAGTATAAAGTCTTGCACTGAAAAGGCACAGTTCTGAACTAGCTCTCTTGATCGCTCAATCTTATTTAACTTATGTAACGTTGATAATCATTGTTAAGCCACCCCCACCTTCTACTTCAACGTTGTCGTTTGTTGCGTGATGGGCAATGTGACAGTGCAGCAACCACTTACCCTGATAACGAGCTGTCCAAATTACGTCATAGCGTTCACCAGGAGCTACATTGATAGTATCCTTTTCAATTTGGGCAGTGGCCGGTAGGAGATTGCCATCTGTTTCAATAATTTTGAATGGCCCACCATGAATATGCATTGGGTGAATAAAGGCATTATTTGAGCCGATAAAGCGAAAGCGGATTTTTTGACCAATTTTGGCGTTGATTGTTTCGGTAGAGGGATAAGCTTTACCATTAATTGTGAAGAAGTTAGGCACTAACCCTTCCATCGGCATAGCTGGGAAAGTGTAGCCTTGCTTTACTGTCCACTCCTGAAGCTGAACCACAACGTCTTGATCGTAAGCAGAAGTTTTTGGTTTATTCTTGGGATCGACGATTAACGCACCATACATCCCTAAAGTTTGCTGGCGGTCTACATCTTTGTGAGAATGATAAAAGTAAGTACCTGCTTGCTTAACAGGGAACTCGTAGATATAGCTTGCGCCTGGTGCAATTGGCTTTTGGGTAACATCGGCTGGCCCGTCCATATTATTGGGTACAATCATGCCATGCCAATGTACTGTCGTTGGTTCTGGTAAGTTGTTCTTGACTACAATCCGAACGCGATCGCCTTCAGTTACCTGAATACGGGGGCCGGGAACTTGATGGTTGAAAGCATAAGCAGCTACTTGAACATTTGGTAAGATATTCCATTTAATTAAAGAAACATCAAGGTTAAAGACTTTCACTCCATTCTCTAGCTTAGGCGTTAGAGTCTGATCCCCTCGTGCATCAATGGGAGCAGTGTAGGCTATCTTTGTCAAGTCTACTGCTGCCATGTCTGCCATTGCTTCCACGCTCATATCAGAGGTCATAATCATTCCTGGCGGCATGACTAAACCATTCATTTGAGTGACACTACTCATGGGCGCAGGTGGTAGCGATGATATTGGAGTCGGAGATTTTGCACCACCCATATTCATCCCAGGCATTGACTCGTTGTGGTTATTCATATTCATCCCAGGCATGGATTGGTTGCCCATATTCATTCCCAGCATTGAGTTAGGCTGCATATTCCTAGCACTCATAGTAAAGTTACCGTAGAGTGCGGCGATCAAAACACCAAATGCTAAGGCTAATAGTGTTAACAGCGTTACTGCTAGAAGTTGCGATCGCGTAGCTTTGGGTTTCATCACCATACCCGCGTGCGAATCGGCAGCAGAAGAATTCATATCTATATTTCGACGGGTTTTCATGGTTACATTCCTTCCATAGTCTGGTCTGTGTCAGCATGAGGTGCAATTACTTTATCGGGAGTTGCTGTAATTCCTTCTCTTTCAGCAGCTAAACTGTGACCACCTTTACCTAATGCCCGGACAGTTCCCATCCCATGTTTTAGATCTACTGCAACTAGCCACATATTGACTGGGAAAGCAACTACAAATCCCACTAAAGTTGCCAAAGACATCACGCCCCAAAACCGAATTGAGGTTGCCTCCATCGCTGTCATATCACGGCTCATTAGGATGACCATTACTGGAATCATTCCTGCCATCACCGCATTCATTGAAAGCCATTCCGGTATAAAAGAACGCCGGACGGCTTTGAGATATGAACCACCCAGCATATCTTTCATAAACAAAGATTGAAAAACAAACAGCCCAAAGGCAAAGCCAAAAAGATACTCAGAAATCACGTCAAACCACATCGGTAGTCCGAGGGTCATAGTAATTGCGGCAGCAACGATAATTCCTGTTGCATCACCAGCTAAACAGTGAATTGTCGAACCAACAGTCTGTTTCCACAATGGCTTGACAAACTCCTCATGCTGGATTGGGGCAGGTTCTTTACAAGACAGAATGTACAGTGCCGCACCAATTAGTCCTGTGTAGAGAGTCACTAACAACCATCCCCATTTCATTACCGTCAGTTCAGGATTACTAGTGAATGCATCCCAGGCTACATAAACCACTGAGAGGACTGTCAGACTAAACCAAATAATCAAAACAGTATCAATCCAAGCAGAACTTTTGAAGTTTGCTTCATTCGTACCAGACATATTCATGCTGGGCATATTTGAATTAGTCGCAGGCTGAGGTAATGGCGAGTTTTGAGCAATAGAATTAGGAATGCTCTCAATATAATTAGATGAATTTTGACTGATTCCCAAACGAGGAGTTAATAGTACTAATCCTAGAGTTAGTACCAATAAAACTATCCATAAAATTGATTTGGAGCGCATATTTACCTTTGAATGTACATCAGTCAGTTCTTCAAAATCATGTTTTATTAAAGAGTTTCATCTGTATATATTCTTGTTATTACCAAAAATTAACGGAGTGTGAAAAATTCTTCCGCAGCTGAAGGATGGATACCAATTGTTGCATCAAAATCTTTTTTAGTGATACCTGTCCGAATAGCAAGTCCGAGACATTGAATAATCTCAGCAGCGTATTCACCGACCATATGAGCGCCGAGTACTCTGTCTGATTTACTATCAACTACTAATTTAATGAGAGTTTTCTGTTCGGGTTCGGCAATGGCATCAAAAAGAGGTTGAAATCTTTGAGAATAGCAGTCTATTGATTCCCCAAATTTTTCGCGTGCTTTAGCTTCGGTCAAGCCAACCGTAGCCGCTTCCGGTCGAGAAGAAAGTGCAGAGGGAATGCACTCTAAATTTACAGTTCGAGTCTGATTACCAAACACAGTATCGGCAAAGGCACGACCTGTGGCAATGGCTACAGGAGTCCAATGGGGTCGGTCAGTGCAATCTCCAACAGCAAAAATATTAGCCTGAGTAGTACGGCTGTATTCATCTACTGCGATCGCTCCTTGTTTGACTTGAACACCCGCTTTTTCCAAATCAAGACCACTTAAATTAGCAACTCGACCTATAGCGCAAAGAAGGGTATCTACAGTTACAGTGTCTTGTTTATTTCCTAACAAACTCAAACATAAACTATCTTGAATTCGTTCAATTTTTTCGACAACAGTATTGCAGAAAATTTGAATACCATTCTTCGTCATACTTTCTTGAACTGTAGTTCTAATATCTTCATCTCTACCTGGTAAAATACGGTCTTCAGGCACTATTAAAGTAACTTTTGAAATTAAACCATTAAGGCTTCCAGCGAACTTCACAGCTATCTGGTCACTACCAAGAATAGCAATATGCTCTGGTTGTTGCTTGATTTCAAACATCTGACGTGTAGTAATAGCATATTCAATTCCTGGAATTTCAGGTTTTACAGCTTCTCCACCTACAGCAATCAATATTTTATTAGCAGTAATCTGGCGACCCCCAACATCCAAAGTATGAGAATCTAAAAATTTCGTATGTCCCCAAATTAGGTCTACCCCTGCTTCTTTTAGATGCTGAATATGCAATTGGCTTAGATGTTTGATTGCTCGGTCTTTAGCTATCATAAATTTATGCCAGTCAATGCGGTCACTTACTTTATCCCAACCATATTCGTCAGCATCTTCAAAAACATGGGAAAAACTAGCAGCATATGCCATTAGTTTCTCTGGAATACAGCCATGAATTACACATGTGCCACCTACCTGGTCGCGTTCGGAAATTAACACACGAGCACCATGAGCAGCAGATTGTCTAGCGGCAGCAACACCTCCAGGGCCTGCACCAATTACAAAGAGGTCATAATCAAAGCCCATAAATTATTAACTCAGTTTTTAAGAACACTATATTTCCCTATATTTTTAGCTTTCCACACAGTGATGAAATTAATATGAAATCATTGGAATTTTAATTAAAAAATAGTTATGCATATTCAAATGAAATCAGCATGAAATTTCCTTATGTCATTAGTAATAAATATTTCTTGTGCCATTAGGTAGACGCAAGCAGATTAGTTATTTTTTAATCTGAGGGCGCAGAGGCATAAATACTGTCTCATGTGAAATTGACGACTTGAAATCGGAGGTATAATTATGACGACAACCCAATCTCACCAATCCTTGCTTGAAAGTTGCATAGAGGCTTGCTTTGATTGCCTACGCGATTGCGAAAACTGTGCCGATGCCTGTTTAAGTGGCAACATGGTACAGATGATGGCTCAATGCATTAAGTTGTGCCGAGACTGTGCTGATACTTGCGCTCTGTGTGCCCGTTTTATGTCTCGCAATTCTGCTCTTCATGCTCAGATGTGCGGAGTCTGTGCGGAAGCTTGCAATCGCTGTGCCAGTGAATGTGAAAAACACGACAGCGACCACTGCAAACGCTGTGCTGCATCTTGCCGTCGCTGCGCCGAGTCTTGTCGCCAAATGGCTACAGCAATGGCGTAAGTATCTATAATCGCTGACTGCTGGATTGCAAAATAATTATCAGATATACTACGCCATGTATTACGTAGATTATTGGCTTGACTTTACCTCGTAAGTAACCCAACAGAATTAATTACATTACTGATTCTCTACTAGGCAAGAATTTCAACCCATATTTTGTGTAATTAATTCTGTGCCACTACTTAATACATGGCATTTCTCAGAACCACTACCGAGTATTACACGGTATGAGCAGGAGATAGAGAAGCGATTAGCCCAGCTACACCCGTGAGTAGCATTGGAACAGGAATGGAATGTATGCCATTCAGCCATCACCTCTCACTTTCTTGAAACGCCAACTCCAACGAAAACGGTAGACACCCAGGATTGACAGCTGCCCACTCGTTGGCTTCTGCAATTAAAGTTTTATTACCTGAATCGAGATAAAATTGCATTTTGGCACTCTGCTCCAAACGTTCGCGTTCCATGCCTCCAATTAACCGTCGCGCAATCAGGCAATACTCTCTTGCTAAACGCTTGGCATGAGATGCTGCTTGGAGTCGCAACTTAGTCAGTTTCTTCAGTTCTGACAAAGCGAGAGTTTCAGCTGGGTCGCTTGAAGGTGTACTTTGCTCGCTAACTTCGGCTTTTCGTAACGTTTCAGGTGGCACAATTGCAGGTGTAGATGCGGTAGGTGGAATACTGGCAGAATTGATTAATAAGTTTTTATTATTATGATTTTCGGATGTGCTGGGGTTAGAAAGGTATTTAAAATCCTTATCTGAATTACTTTCAACAACATTTTCAGCTAGTTCTATAATATTTAAAAAAGCTAATGAGCTATAAGAATTATTGACACCTGAAGTACAAGACAAATCTTCTGGCTGTAATAAATTCAATTCTTCGGAACTAATATTAATTCCCTCAGAATTATCTTGTACCTGTGGTACAAAAAATTCTCCTTCAGACTCGATAACTTCTTCAAAACTAGCTGCTGCCAACTGCCCTGTAGGGGCATCGGCAGCAGGAGATAAGCAGTTACAAAAACCCTTCATATAGTAAGAATGACCGTCATTTTCTTTTTGATAAAGGTTTTCAGCACTTTGTTTTGCAAATGAGTTTTGAAAACTATTAAATTGCCCGTCATTACTTGATTGATAAGGGTTTAAGCTATTTTCTACCCAAGGATCTAAGATGTAGCGCGTAGGATGCCACAAATGCAAGTGCTTTTGTAATGTCTCTTGTGAGATAGTTTTGTGAAAACGGCGCTTGTACTCAGCACGTATCGCTTTCCCCCGTTCAGTAGCCCCTACTGGCAACCCACTATCCCACTCTATTGCCCTTACTACTATCTGGATACGCCGTTGAGCTTTTTGGCTGCTTTCCCAGTTCATCTGCTGGCGACGGTCAAATGGAATTACGTTGTCTTTGGATTGATTAATGCTCTTGATATCTGCTATGGCTTCTGCAAAGGTCTTGGCGAATGTACCCAACAGCCGTTCAGGATAACTAACGTAGGCGCTGTACCATTTGTTGCGAATTGTGCATTCTACCCAATGCCGCACCCTAGCTTCGATTTCGTGTTGGTGTCCGCAATATTGGCTATAGCCGGGGGCGTTAATTGCAGTAGAGAGGCAGAATTCGACTAATTCCTCACCCGTTAAGTCTAAAAAGACGATTCCGTAGCCTACGAAGATTTGTAGGAGGGTGTTTGTTTGTCCTTTTCCTGTCCAGCCTGTGGTGATGATTTCTTCCCAATTGGCACGCCACTCTACAACGTCAGCAGATTCTTGCTTGCGATATCTCTCCCGTGAAATTTGTTTTTTGGCTTTGTTCGCTACCTGTTTTAGTTTAGTTAAATCTTGCCGACTTGCTACGCGATCGCAATGGTCGAGGAAGATAGAAACTGAGTCGCTAATTGGTTGTAGGTCATCATCAAGTAAAAATGACCCGCTACCCGGTTGCATGGGGCAGCGGATCGCTTTGTAATTGGTTATTTGTTTGGCACTATATGGTTTGGTGTTGGGGAAGATTTCTAGGTGTCCTTGGCGCAGTATAAAACCTGCGTTTCTTAAGGTAATCTCTAGGGCGCAGGCTAGGGGAAATGTGGGTAGGTGGGATGCGAAGGTTAGGATCAGGTGATAGCCGCCACTAAAGCTGGACTGGAGGATGATGATATCAACTATGCCGATGTCCTCTAGCGCCGCTTTGATGCGATTTATAGATTCAATGTTGTGGTAGTCCCCAAAAAAGTCTAAATCGATTGTGGCGTAACGGGTTGTGTCGTTAAAGCGCAGACCTACTAGTTTCGACTTGTCTTGGTGCAGCTTCCACAGTTGGGAGGGTTGGAGGTAATAGTCGATGGTGCGCCATGCTGGTTTTGCACCTTCTACTAAAGAAGGGGCAATTATCGCCCCAAATGGATGCCAAAAGCGCTCTACGTAGCGTTTGCCCAAGGATTCTGTGGGCAGGTGGGGTTTGATTTTCTTTTTTGAAGGCTGTGAAAGGCTTAATTGGGGCTTGTTATCGGCATCTGCCCCGAAATCTTCTTGGAACATGAGTGACTGTTCTGATGATTTTTGTGCATCAGGTAGCCTCGCTGTTGGTCAAAATGTGTTAGCCTAAATTTGAAATTTTATTTTGAATTAAGCGGTTGGTTATCCGCTTGTTGGAGGCGACTGGTAATCGTCTCGTGGTTGAAAGCAAACAAAGGTTTATACTTGTTTAGGCTTAGACATACGTAGGCTTAGACTAGCATTTAGTCCAACACGCTTCACCAACAACAATGCGGCTACCCAACTTTTTTTTGGGAGCTATTTAAATAGGTCAGATCTAGCGAAGTTGTTACTAAATCTAGAAAAGAGTTTTGGGATAACTCTGCAAAGCTAGCAACACCTACAAGTGTCACCGTACATTGGCTCTTGTTAGTACAATTGGTGAAGATGAAATTACCCTCCACCACCAAGTTTAAAGACAAAAAACAGTCGAATATCTTCATACGAGTTCAGCACCCAAATAAGTGAACTCGTACTGCAATTAGTATTGAGATGCTAATCTATTAGGTAAGTTAAATTGTGGAATAAATTCTCTGCTAGATTAACTGCTCACAGCTATCTATGCAGCACGAACATTATCCTTTTTTCTCTTTATAGATACTTCCATTGCTTTCATTTGAGCTTTATAATCCTCCCAAGTTTTTTCAAATACGTCAGATTCATACATCCGCAACAAGACCTCCTCTTTATCAGTTAAATTTGGAAGTTTTAACAACTCCGTCAAAGACACTTGAACTGGGAAAACATCACTAAACTTTTGCATTAAGTGAAGTATTCTTTTCCTCTGTGACGCAGATGGTTCATCTTGCAACTCTGCATCAATCTGTTGCGGACGTAGATTCACAATTTCTAGACTCATATTTACTAAATTCCTCAATCCAAACACAACAAACTCATTAGTTATACCAATAACCCGTCCCACAATTTCCAACTCTGGCCGCAGTCTCTTCTTGAATTGATATACTTGGTCAAGCTGGAAACGCCGAAACGGGTTGCGATCGCCATTCAGTATCCAAGCAATACCATCGCCTATACTACCTATCTCCGTAGCCTCCAGAAGGTCTATTACCTGGTAACAGATATCTTGATTGCAAACAAACTTGTACGCTGCATCAATACTCCGGTTAAATTCCATCTCCAGTGCAACAACTGCCTTAAATTTTTCCATTTCTCGTAATTGAGAAATTAACTCAAAAACTTTCTTGCCCTTGTGATAACTACCAACACTTATATTTAGATTCTCCGAAACCTCCCGAATCACGGGTTTACCCTTCTTTAATTGAGACTTACTCTCATTTATCGAATGATTCAAATTTGAACACTTCAATTCATTCAAACGACGAGCACTCTCCCTTTGTCTTTCTTTCGCTTGTGGACGAAGTACGCTCTCCCAGTACTGCCCCTCGTGAAATTTCTGGTAATGAGTCTTCCCGCCTTCGCGATGAAGATTAAAGTCAAGCACTAGTTTCAAATCTTCTTCAGGCGAATCAGACTCGACAAATTCCACTTTCACAGAGGAAATTAAGAGCTTGTGAGCTATCTGCAAGCGACACTTACCTGCCAAGACTACATTGACACCAGTACGTGCAGATACCTTTAAAGATTCAAGAATCCCTTTTTCCGAGATACTTTTTTCCAAAGCTGGACGTTCCTCATTCTCACCATATATTTCTATCAGCTTCGGATGAACAACCAACTCCGCAGGCGAAATATATACAATTGCCGGATTCTGCACCTCAGACATATTTATACTCCGGTTCACAAATTGTCACTCAAAAGATAATTTCAATCTTGAAAATCCCGACATTCAAGCAGGAAAAGCCTATATAGCAGGATTTGCAGCACTTCTATCCCTTGGGAAAAGTGATTATTTTAAAAAATAATTAATTCTTGTAAATAGCAAAGGATTACCTACCAGAAAATTCTTTTTGAGAGATTTTCTTTCGCAGTAACTATTACTCTCAACCCATTGACAACTAATACGACTGAAGAGATATTTAACGAACTGGTATTGAGAAAAAAAGCATCTATCTAAAGAAAGATTTGTAAAACTCTGTAAACTCATGATATGATGGCTCTAGATAACTAAATTGACAAAACAAAATTCCGTCCTGTTCTAGTAACAGGTGGGCTTGTTTTTTTCTCAAAGCCCTGGTGCAAACAGGGCTTTGAGTAAATCTTTAGGAAAAATGGACTCTACAAAAAAAGTATATCAGGCTTCATTCCATTTGGCAAAATTGTACAGTAAAGAGGGGTAAATTTTTAGATGCCTCGTCTTCAAATACTAAATTCTATTGAAAAACAAGCACTAGAGCACATAGCAGCGACCAGCAGCGATGAAGTTAGCAAAAGAGCGAAAATTCTGCTGGGACTAAACGAAGGCAAAAAATATGTAGCCTTAGCCCAAGAGATTGGCGTAACCGAAAACTCAATAGCAAAGTGGAAAAAAAGATGGACATCAAGTACCATCTTGTCAGAAACCCAGGAGTCGGCGATCGCAAAAGCTAACGAGGTATTAGGTGTAAACGTAGGCAGACCTAAGAAGTGCAAAAGTACAGAGGCGAGCAAAATCGTCGAAATCAGCGAATGGAGCAAGAACCGAAAACCCAGTCGTTCAAAGCACCATTACCATACGCAGGTAGCTGAGGAAGCTACTCGGAGGGGATTACCGACATTATCGCCAAGAAGTATAGGACGCATTTTGGAAGCTCAACCTCAATAGAAAGAATCATCAAGCAAGAACGATCCTATCTCAAAGAAGTAGTTTTGAAATCCCAGTTTTTACCGAGGCTTTTCATCAAACTCTAAGCAAGCATTTCCACAAACTCGACCACTTGAGCAGAAGTCACTTGTTGTGCGATCAGAAAGTCAACGAGTCCATCGAGTTTTTTACGGTTGTAGACGGTAGAATAGCCTTGAATCTGGCGTTCTTTGCAGAACTGTCGCAGCTTCCGCGCACCTAAATCCAAAAGCTTCTTCCTCTCTTCGGTAACGTCTACTAGCACAAGTTGTCTGGCTTCATCTGCAAACCTAGTTTCAACAAGTGGCGGCGCAGTTTCAATAATCGAAGATTCTGGTTCAGAAAATTCTTTCTCATTAGAAACAGCACCAATCACAGTCAAATCCCCCTGAGTTTCCAAAAGCAGCATTAAAGTTCCTCAAGCAATTAAACGCAAACTTCTTCAACATAATTCATCCCTCCAAAATGCAGGTTACAAGGTTTTTAATTACTCTTGCCCCGGCATGAATTGGGATTTGCTAAGAACTACACTACTAACCTACCCCTTACTCTATTAACAATTCCAAAACTATTAATAGATTCGTACTCGTTAATTTTCAGTATCGGCAGTAGTTTCATCCTCAAGAGTGATAGCAAGAGTCGAACTTGCTTTATTGCTTAAAACAACACTCCACCCAGAGCGGAATATCACCATAAAACGATATCTAAAAGCCATATATCTACTGTCCAAAAGTCCAAGTATTAGTTTCGTTTAATTCCAATTTTTCAAAATAGTTAGCAAACCCTGGAAAATGAAAATATTCTAGCGGCATTCGAGATATTAATAGTAAAGAAAAATTTTCTAATTGAGCTAACTGTTGTAATCGAAATAAGTCGTTGCTAAAAGTATTACTAACGAAGTGTAATCTATCAAAGTTATCTATCACCAGCAGCCTATTATAACCATCAGATAATTTGCTTATGATATTTTGCCAATCCTGCTGATAGTAAAAGCTGAAGCTAATAGGAATAATGTTAAATAGATGATCCACACTAAAAGGATATTCAAGATTGAGGTAAACAGACTCTAAGTTAATATCCTTGAGTAAACAGTTTTTAACAGTAAGAGTCTTACCAATATTTGGCTTGCCCCATAGGTTAATATTCTTGCCTGCATTTACCTGATCGATTAACTGACGGTAGTCTTTATAACGTAACATTATCGTCATCCTTTAAATTCAATATATCCATAAATTAAATTGATACTAAATATGCGATTTTTTGGCTATGCTTTTCTAAGCTGTTTCGGGAAAATTGGTTAGATACAATAAAATTATCTAACAGGAAATCAGGTGATTGTGAAAGTCTCAACAGCACACCATCATCACCACTACTGCGATGATAATAATGAACTACAGGCGATTGGATAACTGTCAAGTTATCGTTACGGATTGCTTGTCCTGTAACCAGACCATCCATGATAAATTTGGCGGCAGCAGCTACGTTATCGCTATCTCTTCCAAAATTTTTGAGATACCAATGAAATTCCATCCAAACTGTACTATCCAAACAAAATTCACATTCTCTAACAAATTCACCAATTAAATTTGTCCAATACTTCTTAAGTTCAGCGCTCGCTTGCCAACCCGACCGTGCCTGGTTAATAATTTCGTTCATACTAGGGGGTAAAGGCATCGTTAGTTCAAATATCATCTTCCTCACCACCTTTCAAGCTATTTAAAAATTCCTCAACAACGTTTCTGAATTTCTTGTATGACCTACCATCTTGGCGGGATAAATTGAATACCGCTTTGACAATTTCATCAAGTTGATAACCCTTTTGATACAAATTCAAAATTGAGTTTCTTGCTTCTTCGTCAAGCTGTACTCTAAAACTAAAACTGCCCTCAAAATCAGTCTTATACTGCTCAGTTTTAGTAACAACAGTAGCTTTAGATTTACCACTGTCATTACTACTACTCTCACCATACAAACTAGCGACAAATTCATCAAAGTCTAACCCAGACTCCCATGTTGTATAGGGGTCGTTTTGGTTTTTTGCTTCCAAGAGTAACTGCTGGAAGTATTCAGGGTCTTCATCGTCAGCTACATAAAGCGCCTGAAGTCGCATCACCTCAGTTGTTTTGTACAAAAAATCTCCGTATCCCAATAAATACACCGCACGCTTGTCTTTATCGTCTCCAAGGATAATACAGCTATCTTCAGGACGAGTCGTAACAAAGGCTGTCTTGGCTGGAAAGTTTGAGCGAATCAACGGGTCTATCACGTTTTTGTCAGGTCGTTGGGTGTATAAAAGTACGTGAATCCCCGCACCACCTGCTTTTGCAAGCAACTTCATCAGTGCAGTCTCAATGCGATCGCAGTACTTATCATCAGAAAGTAGATCAAAACACTCGTCAATTAGACAAATCACTCGCGGCATGACAAAATCAGGTGCAAACCGCAGATTGTACTGTGCGATCGTTTCAATACTGCTGTGGCGCTCGAATTCTTGGTAGCGCAATTCCATTTCTTCGACCAAGTAATCGAGTAAGTTAGCAGTAGACTCTGCATCACGCGCAACTGGGGCAACAAGATGGGGAAGCCCATCAAATTTACCAAAGGTCACGCGCTTGACATCCGAAAGCGCCAACCGAACAACAGAAGAGGGATATCGCCGCACCAAATACAAAATTGCTGCTTTCTCAAATTGCGACTTTCCTCCCCGCGTCCGCCCACCACCCAGGATATGAGTTACGTTATCGCTATAAAGGGGAATTTCGACATAAGTGCCATCAACATCAACACCACCGGGGATCGATACCGAATGAATATCAGGTTCGCCGTCAAAAGTAAAATAATCGCGGAAATAAGCAAATTGTCTATCTAACCGGGGTATGTCAAATACAACTCCCCCAGGCACAACACTTACCATTGGTGCAACTTTCAAGTTTAACTCTTCACCAAGCTGCTGCACTAAGTCATTGCCAATATCTTCTACTTTTTTATAACTTACACCTCGTCCTAATTTTACCTTAATGCGGTTGAATGTTGGACCCGTTTTAGCATCAACATATTTGGCATTAATACTAAATTCTTCGAGAGTATCAACTAATAACTTCCCTGCCTGTACCATTTGGGAAGTAGCAATCTCATTTGCACCACTATTTCTATCTAAACATTTAGGCTCTTTTAAAAGAATTAAACCATCACCTGTCAGTTTTAAATCTAATGGCTTACCTGTGGTACGCGCAACAAGCACTGCCGTTCGGCAGCAATAGTTTTTAATGAAGTTATCTCTAGATTTATTAGCTAAATCAGTAAAATAACTAGTTTGTTTATTGCTTAAAAATAAATTATAAAGATTCTCCTGAACTACTTCATATCCAATCTGCTTGAGATAAGTATTTTTGATCGATTCAATGTATTCAAATAAACATTCAATGGGTGATAGATTAACTATCCCAATCATTTTTTGATATACGTTATTTTGCTCCCACTGTGATGGCATTCGATTGAGATGAATATACTCAAGTGCATAACGTACAAATTCATATCGGTTTAAAGTACAGTGTTCTGCACATATTGATAATATTTCTTCATCGTTTGTACCTGCAATTACTGATTCGTATATTACCTGAAATAAAAATTCTAAATTAAATTCTATAACCTGACGTGATAATTTTGCTCTAAAGTCAATCTGCTTTAAAACAGTTTCAGCATAAGAAACCATTACGTCAGGTAAAGCTTCCCGTATATTCTCTATAATCTCTTCATTGCCCAAACCATCTTGTTTTGCCTGCACAATTGCAGTCAAAAGCTGTTGTTTTTGAACTTCAATATTACCATTAGTGTTATTGTATGGTAATAATATCACTGATTTTTACCTTCTAGAAATTTCAAATTTTTGTAATTGCTGCTGATAGTAAATTCTCAACTGCGCTAAAGATTTTGGATTTTGATTATACGAGTTACAAATAAGACTGGCCCATACCTTACCTACTTTACATATCGCAGTATCAAACCTTCCTGCTTCAACATCACTTATGGCATTATTACGACGAATATATTCAATTGCCATCTTGTCCTGAGAAGCTGGGCTAAAATCCTTTAAGTTTAACTTTGGCTGAAGGTCATACCAACTTTTATCCAACATTTGATAAGCACCAGCCGCAGTTGAGCAAACATTTTTGCCATTAATAGGAGCGCACTGTTTCTTTAACGGGTGTGTAGAAAAATTATTAAAAGTTCCGTTAAATACTAACTTGCGATAACTTTCTGTCTCACTAGTTCCTGTTTCTGCCCAACGAATTGTCGCTAAAAAAGCACTCAAACGTGGTGAATCAGGATGTGGTGAGTAAGAACTTGTACCAACTCTTCCTCTTAAACTATTTGACGACGCTGAAGAAACACCAGTACTTTGAGAAATTGAAAAATAAATACCCAAAGTAATTAAGGAAGCAGTTGATAGATGAATGGGTTGAAAACGGGATATAAATTGATGGCGAGGACTCAAAATCAACCCAGTCAAACCACCAACAACAAACCCAAATTTCCAACTATCAAGTGCCTTACCAAAACTACGCACCTGACAAATAGTATCCGCACCCTTTGATACCAATCCACATGGCAGTGAAGCTACTCCGTAAGAAAATGCAACAGAGGAGGCTACACCAACTACACCTGATATAAAAATCGGTACAATTTGCATCTCTCTTGCCAATAGCTAAATAACCTTCAACGGTTAGCTAAATACTTGTGTAAATAAGGACGGGGGTTCTGTGTTACACCATTAACGTGAACTTCAAAATGCAAATGCGGCCCCGTTGAAAAACCCGTACTACCTACTGCCGCAATCATCTGTCCACGCACAACTTGTTGTCCTTGCTGTACATACAGCTGACTGGCATGACCGTACAGAGTAGATAAACTTCCCTGATGCTGAATAACAGCCGCTTTGCCATAACCACCCTTATCGCCTGCAAAAACTACTCGACCAGCATCAATCGCATAAATTGGCGTACCCTTTGCTGCACCAAAATCAATCCCCGCGTGAAACTTGCGATCGCCTGTAATGGGGTGTATCCGCCAACCAAACTCTGAGGTAATAGGAGTACCAGGCGCAGTAGGAAAGGCAATTCGACCATTCTTTAAAACCTGATTCCTACGAATAGTTTTTGGTAATATTAGACTTTGGAGAGATTTGACTAACACTTGAGATTCAATCCATCCAGAAACCTGGGGAATGACCATAGCTGCAATTACAACTGAGGTTGCGATCGCATATCTCCAATTTGCACTCGAATTAGTATCGACTGTCTCATCCAAACTAGTTACAGTCGAATTACTAACCTCTTTGTCACCGTTAGTTTCAAAGATTATTCGCATTGCCTCAACGCCTTTTTGCATTAGCAGGAGAAACCTGCCAACAACCAATCTTTGCAGTACTCAATACTTCCTCAAAGTCATTTCTAACCACACGACAATCAGGAAAATTTAGTCCATCTCCAGATGTTGCAGGTTCCCTAACTTTAGGGGAATAGCGCGTAGAGACAGGATTAGAAGACATATTCACCCCAGGTACAGCAGTAGGGACAACAGCTGACGATGAAAACTGAAGCTTTTGTACCAATGCCACAGCATTACGCCAGTTATAAAACTGCAAATATCCCGGTTGCAAGATATCTGCAATCCATACCAGCAGTACGAACCAAAAAATTGCCTTTACCCACATTATTCCAACTGCTTAACCACAGGCAGGGCAAAAGAGGGAACTTCCTTGGGTACAACTTCAATCTTCTTCCCAGACGCATATCCTGGCCCGGTATAACTGCCATTAAGAACAAAATTCAACAGCATTATTAACAACCACACTCCCACGCCAGCTACACCCACAGGAGATTTAATTACATCTGATAAAAAATATACTGGATACCAGCCAAACCTCCAGGGGTTTTGCGGATGCAGCCGATGTGCTTTCCAAGTCTCGATGTAGGGAATTTCTATCTGAGGAACCCTCGGCTTATAGGCAGTAGGTGCATTAATATACCTAACCTCAACAGGTTGAGTATCATAAGTAGTCAGAGGAGAAATATTAGGTTGTTGATTTACTATCCCTCCTTGTTGCTGTACCTGCTGCAACATATTTTGCAAGCGGTTTGCAGGCACAATTGCTCCACCTTCAGAATAATCAACATCAAAATTACGGCGCTGATTTCTGTTCATAATATGACCTCAAATTAACTAGCTGGCGGGTTTATCATTTACCTGGGAGTTAGTATCTTCCCAGAAATCTTCATCTTGAAGTTGGGTGTAAAACTCTTCTGGAGATAACATTCCCGGTTGATTTTGCACTCCATCTTCAACAAACTGACTACTATGTACTCGCCCCAATCCAGAAACAGTAGAACGAGGAGAAAATTGAACTACATTCTTAGCAGAGAATTCGTTATTGAATCTTATCCCAGGAGCCGGTGAAATCGGAGGAATTAAAGAAGGCTGAATATCAGTATCAGAAGCACCAACATGAAGTTGTTGATTGCCGGGATTAGCCAAGTTATCAGACAGTTCATCTGTTTCTTCAACTGCATTGTTATAGTCAGAAATTCCCCAGCCCAAAAAACAAGCAAACCCAGCCAGAAATATAACTGCACTCATCCAATGCACTCCTGAATTTGGAGATGGCATCATCTCAACTGTTGTGCGAGTTGAACCTTCGAGGGTAGTACGAATAGGGGTACGTTTGACTGCCGCTACAACGTTGAGCGAACACAAAGCTATGCAAATTATCGCAGCAGCAAACTTGACATACATGACATCACCCCCCCGATTTATTAACAGGCTGTTTATTAGGAACTGGCTGAGGTAATTGCTTCTTCATTTGTTGGATATACATCCGCCTTTGCTCCTCCCGTTGGTGTATTCTCTCGCGGATGTCTGCCACCTGTGCCATCTGCTCTACTGGATCTAAATACCCCCGCGCTCGTAACAGCTGTGCCTGTGCAAGAGAATATGGTTCTTGAGCATTCTTAATCTGAATTAGCATTTGATTCAGATCAACCGATGGTTGAGATTCCAAGTTTTGAGCGTAATCAATTGCCTCTAATTTACCCAAAATCAAAACAGCAGCCGCTCCGGTTGGTATCTTCTCCTCAACTTTCGTACCATCGGTTTTGCGGTATCCCCAATAAAAAGTATTATTTCCAGAAGCCGCTTCTAGTAAAACATCCAGCGAATTGAATTTAACTATCTCCAGTGCCGGCATATAGTGAAGGCGGTAAAACCCAGATTTATCATTAGCCTGCATTTTGGATATTTCACCCCGCAATTGCTGTCCCCACAACGCCGCCGCCAGCTGTCGCCAGCCTGTAAGAGTAGGCGCACCTTCTACTGAGGAATAACTGGAAAGATGGTCTATATTGTAGTCAGTACGGGACAGCTTTTCTAAGTACACCTCTCGAATTTGGGCAACTTGTTCCTTTACCTGCTGTACCTCCGATACCTGATTACCTGGAACTTGTTGCTTCCATCCAACCATCAATGCAACCGCCCCAATAACAGACAGCGCACTAACAGTCGAACAAACCGTCCACAAGGTAACATTTACCTTTTTCTTTCTGCGACTCGGTTGTTTATTTCGTACAGGTGTAGGAGTAAACATAATTTACCCCTTAGGTATTATCAACAACCAACTGCAACTGAGGGCGTTTGTTTAACTCGCGTGCGATCGCAATTCCCGCTCCACCCACAACTATGCCAGTTAGTAGCAACAGAGGATGCAAGGCAAGAGTTGCCCCCACTCCCAACAGTTGTCCTACCATCCCCGAAACACCCAGGTTCATCAACAAACCACCTGCCGTGTTAACCAAAAAATCAAATGCTGCACTCATACCTCCTCCCTGGTAAACCAAATAACTACTAGTGCCAAAATCAAACCAACTAATTCACCTATACTTACACCAATCAAAATTGGCTGAATACTCGGAATCTCCTGTTTTTCTTGAGTTGGGGGAACTGCCACCCACGTCCCAATCACAGTACCAGCTACTACCGAAAGCAGATTTATACCAACTGCCTGGGTGGATGTCTTTCTCAAGTTGAGTAAACTCTCATCCCGTATTCGATAGCAGATGGGTAGCATTTGGTTAACTATTTCTTCGGAGATTGCCCGATTTTCGGCTGCGAGGACTTCAACTGTCTCGGCTGCGGTATCGATGTACCGACCAACAGTGGATGAGTCTGTTCCCCCCAGTTCACCTTGCCGAAAAAATCGTTATCAATGCGCGAATGAATTCGCTCTTGCGCCTGGTCGTAACCAGCTGTAATGGAAGTATTAGCTTCAGTAGGCAAACTGCTGCCATGAAAAACAAATTCTTCTAGGGCAAGTGTCGAAGATTCAAGCACCACTTTATGGCGTAATTCTCCTAACTGAATGCCTCTATCAGCGTCCCGGTAAAGTATTCCTACAAAACTATCGGGAGAAGCTTGTTCTGGGTCTATGCCAAATCGCTGTTTAATATACTCGCGTTTGTCGAACTTATGTTCGCCTACTTCTGACTGGCGATCGCGCATTGCAATCAAGTGTTGGGCAGCTTTTTCAAGGGACATACCTTCACGAGAGGCTGTCTCTTTAAGTTGAACCAATTGCTGTTCAATTGTTTCATCAAGCGTATCATTTGGCTGCAAAGCTAAATCTAACAACCGACAGCAGATACGTACTACATCAGGCGACACCTGCAAAGTCTCTGCCACTTTGTTGATATGCTTCATTCCGTTCAATTCTCCTAATTACTGCTTGCACAATTGGGTTATTTTTTTCTTCATCAGATATATGCTTAGTCAAAAAGTCATAAAGGCTTACGTCATTAACTTTTTGTAAATAAGCATCTAAGCCACCAGCAGGGATTACCTGTTGTAAGTATTCTTCACAAGTCAACCGCCGAATTTTGATAGCAACATAGAAAATATCTGCAATCTCAACTGTTGTTGCATCAAAATAGCCGCCCCGCTTTCGTGGTTTGACTATACCAGCATAGGGATACCACCTTTGTAAAGCGGCAATGGAAATCCCGTATCTTTCGGCAAGTGTTTTCTGGGTGTAGATAACGTTCTCACATATCATCAAGCTCAATTCCAACTGAAAGACAACATCAATTGAAAGCAAATTCAACTAGCAACTTACCAAATTACTTGTGAATTATTTTTTAATTCACAACCTACTTAGATTTAGTACAAGTACAGTTCAACTAGAGTAAAACTAAAGTACAGTTAATCTCCTGCTAAACTTCACACTTGCATTTGTTACATATTGCCTATGGGCAATGCAAGCACGTTTGCCTATATAAGTTCAATAATATTGAAAAATAACTAATCGAGTAAAAAGCACTATAACAGAAACATATACTCAATAGAGTTGAAATGGCTAGAGAAGAGAAATTACTTCTGCTTGCTAATTTGGGGTTGGAGAGCGCAAGCACCAATTCAAACTTGAAAATATTGCTGTAAAATCGGGTACAATTCTGTAGTGATCGCCTCAAACTTATCACCATCTGGATAGGGACTAGAAATTTCCTCCCCTTCTTCGCTTAACCACTTTTGCATGAAGGGAGTATACTCAAGTGATAGAATTTCAGTCCGAGGCCAGCCCGATAATGCTAGTTCTCTCTTATACCAAAGTAGCTGAAAATCAATGCTCTTGTTGCGGCAAAAGTCATTTATTGGATTGGAATAGGAGCGATTATTAGGAGTGAAATTTTCGGTAAAATAACCTTTAAAATCAATTCTTAGAAAATCTTTTTTAATTTATGCTGTTAATTTAAAGCGACAATAATAGGTATTATGAGATAATTGTTGTAATGGAGTTGAGTATTGGTCTACGATACCTGATATAAGCAGCGCTTGTTAGGCTTTTCTTTCCCTCATAGTTGATGTAACTGTATTCCTCTTGTAAGGATATTTTTTCAAAAATACTTAGATTTTTTAACGTTTTCACTTTTTCACTAAAAATTTCTACTTCTTCAAGATACTGTGTGCGAGCATCAGCATTATCTTCAAGATATTGAAAAAAGTCCCAATCTGCAATAACAAATTCAAATTTACAAACGTTTAAATTGTATGTTTTCACCCATACTTGGCTGTATTGCTGCTCGTCTTTACCGCAATAACTTTTATAATAATCCCAAGCTTTTCTAACCTCGTTTGCATACCGCTTCCGTGTTGAATTACTTATTATTTGCTCATCATTAATATTAATAATAACTAAAATGCACTTTGTTCCCTCTTCATCTTTATACTCGCCAGCTACCACAGAACGAATCACGGGGAAAAACATCGTTGGTTTATTTAATACTTTCAATAAACGCTTAATTTCTCGCTCGATTTGTGGTTGTTTCGGCAAATATTTCTTCACTTTACACCCGTTGAGTTCGGGTTGAAATAAGTTAATATAATACCTTTCTCGTTCGTCCAAGCAGTTGATTGAAACCTCCTGCCAATAAATACGGTGCATAAGTTTGCGGTTGGAGCGGATTAATTGTGGGTATCTGTGGTGAGTTCTACTAGCCCACCGATTTTTTAGGTTGGCAGCTTGTCCGATATACCACACGCAGTCATTAATATCGGCAATGACATAAATTCCCGAACGTTCAGGCAAGTGATGACGTTCGCTAAAAATAACGTTAGACCAATCCTTCCAATTCATTACAATATTGCGGTAAGTAGGGTGTACTTACCTAAAATTCCCATTGCAGAGCTATAAAGTAAAAATACACTACGACAAATTCTGTGACGACGATATTACCGCAATTAAATAATTAGATTTATACTTAACAAATGACAAATATTTTTTGGTAGCAAAAACGTAGAGTTGTGACCAACAATAAACCAACCGACTATGCTGCCCTTATCCGCGCCGCTAACCAAACCGTTCCGGAACCGCCTGAATGGTTGACTGTGGGCAACCCTATATACTCCCCTGAATACGGAGTAGGGGAAGTCATGGCGTTGTTGGGCAGGCGGTTGATTGTCAAGTTTGTTGAAGAGGTTAATCCAACTCAATTTGACGATTGGGAAGAAGCGATCGCTCTTGGAGCAATTAAATCAAGTAACGCCAACTTAGTTTCTTCCACAACGTTGCTCGAAGAAACTAACGTCGTAACTGCAACAGTTTCCGAACGCATTCAACAAATCCCCCAACTGGCGTTTCAGTCTGTCGCTCAAGAACTCATAGCAACGATCGCCGCAGTAGATATCAAAAATGCCAACCAAGGGATGCTTCACCCCATACCTAATGATTTACCGCCTGCTTTACGTTTGGCGTTGCAAAAGAACGGTATCGTCAGCATTTTTTCTCACCAACTAGAAGCTCTGATAAAGTTACGTGCTGGTTTTGACTTGAGTGTTACCACCCCTACGGCAAGCGGGAAGACGCTCTGCTACAATCTCGCTATTCTAGAATCGTGTATCAAGCAACCGCAAACAACGGCTTTATATATTTTCCCACTTAAGGCATTAGCCCTCGACCAAATGCGAAAGTTGCAATCGCTGGTTAAGGCAATGCCCAACAACCGCCTCAAACTCGCTTTGATGACAGGGGATACACCTGCATCTGAGCGGCAGCGCTTGTTTATTCCCAATCCACCAAACATCTTGGCAGTCAGTCCCGACTTGTTGCACCACTATCTTTATAATGTGCGGCGGCGAGAATCGGGAGAAGGATGGCGGCAGTTTTTAAGACAGTTGCGTTATTGTGTAATTGACGAAAGCCACACCTATATTGGTGCTTTTGGCGCACACTTTGCCAATTTGATGCGGCGGCTAAGGTTAGCAGTTGATGCTGTTGGCGGTAATTCCCAAAGGTTGCAATTTATCTGTTCTAGTGCCACCATTGGCAATCCCCAAGAGATGGCACTCAGGTTTAGCGGTAGGACACACCAACCCCAAAGACTACACCTAATTGAACGTAGTGGTGCAGCTAATGCTGGACGTACTCTGTTATGCGTTGCTCCAAATAGTGCAGCTAATGTCGAAGCTTCCAAGATTGTTATTTCCTGGTTACAACATAACCTCAGTGGGATTGTCTTCTGTAATTCCCGTGCTGCTGTCAAAGGTTTACTAGGGTTAATCCAAAGAGAAACACAACGCGTTGGGTTAGGTTATTTAACAAGCAAGGTGGCGGTGTTCTACAGTTCCTTGACAGGCGATGTCTGACGACAAGCCGCTTCGCGTCTACGCCGTCGGGAGATTATTCAAAAACTGCAAGCCGGACAAATCAAGGTGATTATTTCTACTTCTTCGCTAGAAGCAGGAATCGATTTACCTGAACTAGACTGCTGTTTGATTCGTGGATTTCCAGGTAGCTTAATGTCATTTTAGCAACGAGTAGGTCGAGCTGGGCGCAAACAGCATGGACTTGTGATTTATCTACCCTTGGGACAAAATCCCATTGATGTATTCTATGCTCGGCATCCTCAACAGTTACTATCGGGAGAAGTTGAATGTGCTGCTTTTAACCCAGACTATGGTTATCAATTAATGAAACGCACTTATAGGATGACTTGTAAAAATCAGCGCTGTGCTAACTACAAAAAACCGCTTCAAGGGAAAAGCTGTTCCTTATGTAAAAACAACTGCCAAATTAACTGCTTGCTTTTCTATTTACAAATGTAGTATCTTGTAGCATTGCAAGTCCTATGGATGAAAGCTAGCAATATGATCATTCGACATGACGTTCCAGATCGAAGCTCCCTTGTTGATGAAAGCGATTATCAAAGCATTATCACCTTTTTCAATGGCGATGGTGCAGGGACGCTGATCTCCCCCTTCTGGATTCTCACTGCTGCACATACAGCAAGAAACATCCCGGATCATCACACAATCTCGATCACGAGTGGTAGCTACACCATTGAGCAAGTTGTACCACACCCAGATTTTGTCGGAGAACAACCAGGAGATATAGACGACATTGCGCTAGTCAAACTTAGTTCACCTGCCAACCAAGTTGCAACATTTGATTTATACGAGGACGAAGCCGAATTGGGTCAAGAGGTGTTGTTGTTGGGTCGAGGCGATTATGGAAATGGTCAAATCGGCACAATTGGCACAGACAAAAAACTTCGCAAAGCGACAAATTTGATTGACCAAGTGGACAATCATTGGATTAAATTTCGCTTTGATGCACCACCAGATTGCACTTCACTTGAGGGAGTGTCTGGAATTGGCGATAGTGGTAGTCCAGCCCTAATCAATAAACACGGCAAACTTTTAATTGCAGGTGTGAGTTCCTGGCAAGATCACGAAGACGAGGCTTATGGACTTTACGAGGCAATTGAATATTACACAAGAGTCTCACGTTATGTGGCATGGATTCGCTCCGTGTGTGAGAAGTAGCTGATTGCTTCGATTTCATAGCATAACAACGCAGTGGAGCGGACGTACAGAATCTTCGTGCTTCGTTTCAGTGTTGTTTGTCGCCGCTCACTTTTGCCGTTGAACACCCGGCTACAGCCTATGCCCTAGCAGCTGAATGTGATTGTGAAGCAGGTTGTCCAAGGTGTCTACATTCAACGGGTTGTCCGCAGCATAATGAAGCACTGCATAAAAATTTGGGTTTGTTTTTGTTGGATGCAATAAGCCAAGCAGCGCAAAACACCCAGTAGCAACGCCCTCTTTTTAAGCAGTCATTGATTCAGATAACAAACCTGACATACTCAACACTTGCTCTGACCAAGTACTGGCTACAGCAGCTATATTTGCACGTTCTGTTGGGCTTGCCCAAATATTTGACCAGTCTTGCTGCCACTCCCTTAACTGGCTTTGTAGTTGGTTTAATTCCCCTGCCTTCTCGGTATCTGTATCTGGGATAATCAACCCAACAAAAAATAGACTTTCCTCAATAAAAGCAGCAACTAAGCCTTGGTTAGCTGGATTTTGGCATCGGGATTTGATACGCGCCAAACTAGCTGCCAACTCTCCTAAGCGGTTTGCTTTAGGTTGGCGTAAAAAACTCGCTTCAATTGCTCTCCAATCAGGCATTATATTCCTCCTAGCAATCGCCGGGTAATTAGAGCTACTTGTTCTCGAATTTCAGGAGATTGAATTTCCATTGTACGATTGTTTTGACTGGGACGGATGTTGATAATCGACTCAAAACCTACTTCTTGAGTGTAGGGAAACCAATCAGCACCCCAAATATCTTTTTGTCTGCTACCATCTTTCAGCAAAACTTCTTCACATTCATAATGAAGTTGACTACCTCCAACAAGAATTTCTCTATCTATATCGACTGCCAATTTTATAAACACTCCCCAGGTTTTGAGCATTTCGTCAAGTTGCTCTTTTGTCGCGCGATCGCGGATCAGCAGAATCAATTACTTAACCTCAGTCGCCAATATTAATTACCGACATTATTTCATAAATTGTCCTTGTGGACGTATTCATTTTCGTTTATTAGCTCGATTAAAATGAGTATTTTATCGTTTAAAAAATAACAACATTCCATGTGGATTATCTAAAGATACATCTGTATTACTATTATGATTTTCCGATTTATCCCCTTGCAAATCTTGACTTGAAAGTGAGTACACATCAGTTGCAACAAGCTGATATCCTTGAGTATTGAAATAACCAACTAGTTTATCAGGCATGACATGAGACGCGCCGTAAATTGGTAACAAATTATGTTCAATTTTATCCTGGTCTAAAATATTTAATTGCACAACACCTGTACGACAAAATACATCAAAATCAATCGACTCGACTAAGCCACTTGTAGTAATTTCTATTGAATTTAATTCCATCGCCAGTTGCTCTATACTCGCAAAATTCCGCGACCACGGGTTACCCATTAAAAACAGCCTTATCGATATTGCCTCTGGCTGTACTTTCACAATATCAAGTAATGTTGTTGTAACCGTATGTGGTTGTAAGTAATCTAATACTCCATGAACCGAAACTAGCCGCAGGCTATTTGGAGCGTAAAGTTTTGTCAGTTCTAGTTCTGCTAGATTGCGATCGCAAAAATAATTTAACTGTAGGTTTGGATATTGGCTGCGTAAAGCTAAAAACTTTTCTGGTGGATTAGTAGCAATGTCGTAACAGTCGATTGTCGGAAGTTGGTAGCGCGTTAAGTCAGCTCCCTCAAAACCAAAAAAAACTTCACGTTCGGCAAAACCTGCACCCAAGATAGCCGCACTGTCACCTTTACCTGAAAGAATCGCTTCCCAGGTGAGGGGATAAACATTGGGGGTAAGTTCTAAAAGCCTAGCTCGACTAATTTCTAAGATATTGCCACTGCCCTTGTTTTCTAGGAATCTTACTGCCATAAAACCTCGTTATATTATGAAACAACCTTGGGACGACTGATTAGGGTGATATCTTTACCTTCGCCCAAACGGTACACTTCTGTGCGCCCGCCAACATCAATTTCAAAAAACCGATAGCTTGTAGTAAACCGCGCCCACGGTGCCAAAGGATTAATTTTTGGGAGATTGGTTGTTGCTTGGTAAGTAATTTCAAACCCCGCTCCCCCATCTTGCTTGAACATCCGCAAAAAACATTCGTAGTCTCTAGCGTGCCAAAAATCAGTTGTTCGGCGACGCACCACATCTTGTGAGTCAGAACTCATAGCCCGTGCTGCTGATGCGGACACGATCAATTGCAAATTGTCAGACATTCGCGTTAAGGCAAGTTTCTTGTCTGGGTTTGAGAATATTTCATCAACAATTGGTCTAAGCTCAGGGTGCAAACAAGTTTCGGCAATGTAAAACCCTGAATACTTGCTGATATCTTTCTCAAATTCCCGATCAACTAGTCTTTCGCAGTCACAACTAACCGACTTTCGTAAGCTTGCAAAAATCAAGTCTTCATATAACTTCTGCTGCGATGCTGGCGTTGCTGCAAGAATTTTGAATGCAGACCCACGCATCCCCTGAATTCCAATCAAAGCACAGGTACAATCGAGGGATGCCGCCCACATTGCTAGAAATTTCCGATAGTTGGTATAAAGCATTAATGCTTCCTGGTAGTCAGGAGCTTTAATTTTGAGTAGATGCTTTACTGGATTAGGTTTAATTTCCCATCCAGGCTTGCATAGTAAAGTCCACAACGTTGAGGAATCTTCAATGGCATCCATGCATTTATCCCCTCAGCAAATTAATGACAATTATTTGTCTGTCCGTTCTTGTCAAACCTCATGCGGGATATCAAATCCTTAAGATGGGCTGGGTCTACACCAAACCTATGAGCAATGTCATACTCCTCATCTTCAGTTGGCGGTGCATTTAGTGTAAGTAAATGCTCCAAAAAAGGTTGCGACCCCCCTAAAGGCAAACCATCATCTGTAAAAGGTAACCTATGTTCGTGCATTGACTGCTCAAATACCGCAGGGCGGGTATTTTGTAGCCACGCTACAACCTCACCAGGTTTTGGCGGCTCTATCCCCAGTCGATCACATTCTTCTAATAACTCGTTTGATAATTGCGATTCTACTGCCGAGACGCTGTGCGAACGCACCACCAAATCCTGCAACCACTCCTGTAGTTTTCCTGTCTCTGGTAACTGCAAATCCAGCGTCTGACAAGCAGCTGAAAGTTCTTGTCCAATAGCAGCATTAACATATAACTGCCCCAACCAAATAGCAAATTCCTCATTTTGAGGTAATTCTATCCCTTGTTCAAAGCTAAAAGTTTGCAGTTTCTTTCCTAAACGAATTCTTTCTAAAAGTTTTGTACCAGTATCTTCTTCATCATTAATAATTTGAGGGTCATTTGACCCAAAAGCCATTTTGTCTAAAAGCCAAATAGCTATTTGTCCTGATTTTGGAGCTGACAAATTTAGAGTTTCACAAGCAATAAGCAGCTCAGTTCCCAAAGACGTATAACTTGCAAGCCACTCCTCTAAATTACCTGACCGAGGAGCAGTAAGTCCCTTTTGAGATAAACCAACAAGCTCTAAACCTAAATTCACCAAGTTCCTAACTACCATTGACAAGCTTTTACCCATGTCAGGTATTAGCTTCTCAATTTGACCTCGCATTTCAACACTAATATGAACTGTCACGCGGTCTTTCTCTGCATCTACAGGACGACCACGCTTCGGAGGTAGCTTCGGGTTTTGTTCGGGCTGTTGTTTACTCATGTTACTTCAGTCTATCGGAACCACAAAGCATATTTGAAGCCTTTGTATGCTAAATCGTTAATAAACGTAACTATTTAGCAGTGCATAATTATTTTTACACTACTAAATAATTACAAAATGTAAATAAAACACATACATAATTAGTTGATTTGGTATTCTTCAATCAAAAGCACAAAAAAGTTGAGATGGCAGAAAAACACCTGTTTCAATCAAAATTTCTGCACGAGTCCAATATGAAATACTGCGAAATCTTCAAAAACTTACCCAAAGAAGGCTTAGAACCCAGACAATTTCTACGCCACTGTTTTGATATCGCTGAACTCACTCCCAGAGAACTGCTTGAAGAAGAAACCGACTCACAATACCGCAAAAAATGTATCACTGTACTATGTGCAGTCTTAGGTGTACAAAGACCAACAGTTCGCAAGTGGGGAAGTGACCTCAATTTTGATGGGATACCCAACTACTCCAAAGTTTCACTTGCTTACATTCATGCCGCCGAAATTGTGCCAAAGCAGCTAAAGAGCATCTTGAGAGGAGAATACAACGCACCGGAAGTAAATGCTCAAACATTTCTCGAAAAAATACTCCTCGAAGGGTTAAGCGAACAACAAGTATTACAAACTGTCTCTCACGCCAATTTCCGCGCAAGTTGTGTCAAAACTCTCACGCAAGTATTACATATTGGCACCAAGTCAGTCCAAGATTGGGGTCAGGATATGTCGTTTCACAAAATGCCCAAAATTCACAAGCACACCTTGGGCTATGCCTTGGCTGCTATCTCCAAATCATCATCAAAAAACTTGCAGAAAGCAGCGTGACTTATTCAACTAGTCGAATTAGAAAACTTAGTCTCAGAGATTAAGACCGCGCATATTAGCGCGCATACAACATCATGACTACAACAACTTTTGCAAATAAATTATACGTCGAGCAGCATCAGGTAGACTCCAATCCTACCACCCACATAGAGCAAAGTACCCTAGAGTACCTCCATACGGCTTTCCTACTCTATGAGTACAAGCAGACCTACACTAAAAAAGAGTATCGCGCACTGTTAGAAGAGTACGGCTGGGACAAGGGCAGTACTGAGGAAAGGCGATCGCTCCGAATTGCCGAGAATTTTCAAGCATTTATCAGTTGCCCGGAACACTTGGCAGTTTTACCAATATCGGTACTACTTCGGTTATGTTCTGTGAACTACAAAATCCTAATTGATGAATTGAAAGATATTCCTCTTGGTGGATTGACTTGTGGATTAGTGTTAGAACTGATTGAGAAAAGAAGATTATTTCTCAGAGCCATGAATCGAGAAAAAAAAGATGGCAACTGGCGAGCAACACCAGATGGAAATAGATATTACACCTTCGGCAAAATTATGGAGGATGACCACCAAACAGGGGTGTTTACCGAGAAGTTAATAGAGGAATTGGGACTGTCACCACAGCGAATTGTCAGAAAGGCGATCGCTGACTTATATGAAAAGCATCAAGCTGAGATAGCCAAGAATGAAATCGGCTCCTTTGAAGAACTAATCCCTTGTGAACAACCCACTAACACCATAGAAGAATTGATTCCTGCCAACGATAAAAGTGTCGTCAACCCAACAAACCTTGAGGTAATGCAGCGAGAACTTGAAACCTTGTGGCAAAGGGATACAGAAGAATATGACTGCGAAGAATACCTAGAAGAGCCTGAAGAATCGAACATTGACTTTGAAGAAGATGAGATTGAAGCAGTAGAAAGTATATTGGCTGGGATGTTCGGTACAAATGAATTAAGAGCAACTGACGCAGAAATCCTCGCAGACATATTACGGAACGCTGCCGATTATTCTTCAGTACGCCGGGGATTATGGCGATATCAACAAGCTAAAGAACAAGCGTGGAAACTCCTCTCGGATACAGAAAGGAAATCTGTATGGCAGATGCTTCCAGAGGCGATCAAAAAGCTTAGTAATGCCAAGCGTGAAGGGTTAATTGTCAACTTTTATGAGATGGAGTCAGGAGGGCTGTATAAAGTCTTTACTACAGATTGCCCACTAATAGAAGAAACAATCAGTAATAGTCGGTTAGACAGCTGGCTTAACGACCTGAAACTCAGGCAAAATTCCGATTGTAATTGACATGTTTTTCAAACCAAGAAGTGAACATTTATTAGTACTTTAAATCTCGATGAACTCAACAGCAACAAACAAAAAAATAGCTGTTAGCCTATTCTCTGGGGTGGGTGGATTTGATTTGGGATTTAATGCAGCAGGATTTGAAATCGCGATCGCTATTGATAACAATCCCATCGCCCTAGCAACATACCAACTTAATTTCCCGCACGCCACAGTCTTGTGCAAAGACATTCGGGAGGTGACGGGGGAAGAAATACGCGCCTGTATTCAAGCGAAGTATGTAGATTGGGACGGGGAAATTCATGCAGTTTTTGGTGGGCCACCATGCCAAGGATTTAGTGTTGCTGGACTGCAAAATGTTGAAGATGAGAGAAACTCGTTGGTGGGGGAGTTTGTTCGGCTGGTGTTGGAACTCAATCCCCTTGCGGCAATCATGGAGAATGTGCCGGGGATTGAAAATCAGAAGTTTGGCTGCATTACTGCTAACCTCCAAGCAATGCTAGAAGAACATTACTTCCTTAGCAAATGGAACCTGAACGCTTCAGATTATGGAGTTCCCCAGGCTAGAAAAAGGGTGTTTTTTGTTGCATCTAAGTTTGGAGAAATTATACCGCCGGAGCATCAACCTCAACATATAGTTAGAGATGCGATCGCTGACCTACTACCAATACCCCTACTCCCTAAACAAAACACTCAAGTTTTACCATTGAACTGGTCTAAGGGAGAATATGCCCAGCATCTAGAAAAAATATTTCCCAACCAAGGTGCAATAAGCAACTCCCTAACTGGATTCGCAGCGACAACACATGCACCAGAAGTAATTCAGCAATTTCTCAACACTCCCCCAGGTACAAGGGAAGCTAAATCAAAATCAAAGAAACTGGAATGGGATGGATTCTGCGTGACGTTAAGAGCGGGGAGTGGCAACCGCACTGCATTACGTCCCCTTCATCCAGAACAGCCACGAGTTATCTCAGTTAGAGAAGCTGCTCGTTTGCACAGTTATCCTGATTGGTTTAATTTCAGCGAAGCAATACTCCACGCCCAAAAAGAAATCGGAAATTCGGTGCCTCCATTGCTTGCATACGCTGTGGGAATGCAAGTTAGGGAACATCTAGAATGCAATATCATTTATCAGATTAGATGCCCAAATTGGCAAAACTGCCTATTTTTCTCAATATCTTGCAGTTTTAAGAATATATTCGTTTTTGTCAATGAAATGCTGTCTTTAAGGGGGTTAAGCAAAATCAGCAAAGAGCGATCGCCTCCACGTCTGGCTAAAAGAAAGCAAAGAGCAGATGTTAGGATTAACATTAACTTTATTAAGGAGCGGAAACTACTAAAGAATATTCAAGGATGCAGTGATTGTTAGTTGACCTTTTCTACATCTTTAAGCGCAAGCATGTGTAAACAAAAAAATTATGCGTAAGATTTATGCACTTCTTGTTGGGATTAACAATTATCATCCTGCTTCTTATCCTCCAGTACCCTCTCTACAAGGCTGTGTTGCTGATATTGAAGCTATCCGAGATTACTTAGATGAACGAATTAATAAGGATGAGTATGAACTAGTAAAACCTCAAGATATAAAATGCATACTACTGAATCAAGATGCAACCCGTCAAGCAATTATTGATGGCTTTGAGCACCATCTATGCAATGCAGGTTCTGATGATGTTGTGCTTTTCTACTATGCTGGTCACGGTTCTCAGGAGAAGGCACCAGAAGAGTTCTGGCATCTCGAGCCTGACCACTTGAACGAAACCCTAGTTTGCTACGACAGCCGCACAGCAGGTAGTTGGGATTTAGTTGATAAGGAATTATCTTATTTGATTGCTAAACTTGCTGAACGAAAACCACACATTCTTGTAATTTTAGATTGCTGTCACTCTAGTTCTGGTACAAGAGAGGGAGTTTTGGTTACGGATGTGCGTACTGCACCGCCAGATGCACGAGTACGATCGCTGCACGATTTCATCTTTGCAGAAGATCGAGCATTTGCAGAATATTTACTCACTTCTAACGATGCTGCCCAAAAGCCCAACCGTCTGGTGTTCCCTCAAGGGAAGCACGTCCTCCTCGCCGCCTGCCGCGATCATCAGGAAGCTAAGGAATATTTGACAGAGGATGGGTCACGCAGAGGTGTGTTTTCTTACTTCTTATTACAAACACTACAACAGACAAAGGGAAACATTTCTTATCGTGATTTAAACTGGAATATTAATGCGTTGGTCACAGGTAAAGTTCGGGATCAGTCACCTCAAGCAGAGGTAATCAACCCCGACGACCTTAAGCAAAGTTTTCTAGGTAAAGATGCAATTAAAGAACGTCGCTCTTATTTTGTCTTGACCCGCAACCAAGAAAATAACTGGGTGATTAATGGAGGTGTTTTACACGGTGTTCCCAAGATTGCTGAGCGGGAAGAAGCTCTACTGGCAATCTTTCCAACCAACGATGAAGAGCGCTTACGTCACTTGTCAGATCCTTTAGCTATAACCAAGATTACAAAAGTACGGTCAAATCACAGTGTTGTCCAAATTATTAATAACGAAAAACCATTAGATGACCAATCAAGCTATTGGGCAGTGATTATTAGTTTGCCGCTCAAACGGTTGAATATTTACTTTGAGAGCGATACTCATAGTACAGTAGGAATAGACCGTGCCACGCAAGCTCTTCAGACTCGGAATTATAATCAACACCCTTCACTATATCTCAGTCAAACAACAGAGCCGGAAACTGCTGATTATCACCTTCTAGCTCGCTGTGGACAGTATTGGATCACCCATCCTGCGGATAATCGTCTTTTGATTCCTCCCGTTCCAAGCCAACCTCATCCGCAAGGTGATTACACACTCCAGTCCGCTTCCGAGGTGATTCGACATCTGGAAGCGATCGCACGTTGGCAGAACATTTTGGATCTTGCTAGCCCAGCAAATAGTAGCATTAAGTCTACTGATATCACCCTAGAAATTGAGATTTTGCGAGGAACTCAAGCAACTACTTCAGATTCAGATTCTACTCATAGCACATCCACAATTGCAGACATACGCCTTGAATATGTCTATGACAATGACAATACTGAGTGGCAATTTCCAGGCATTCAACTAACACTTACTAATCATAGTAATAAAACACTTTACTGTAATGTTTTGTTGCTATCAGAAAATTACAAGGTGGATCTGCCATTCTTTGAAGCACAGAGTAGTGTAAGAATTCCACCCAATGAACAGATTGCGAGTAAGCAGATTGGTTTGTTTATCCCACCTAATTATCTGGAGCAAGGTATTACCGAATACAAGGATATTCTCAAGTTGATTGTCAATACAACTGACTTTGATGCCAGTCTCTTGGAACAAGAGGGGTTAGCTCCCGCCACTAGAACACGCTCTACCATAATTCCCAAGGGACTTTTAAATCGTTTAATGGATCGGATTTATACTCGCGATGGCATTCCGTTTTCTAATGAAAGCAATGACCATTGGACGACGCAGGCGATCGCAATCACAATTGTACGCAATACCCAGTTTTGGCAATAGTAGAAGTTGAGCAGGATATTCACAAGAGGGGCTGGAAAGTCACTTATGAGAGAGAACTGGCAAATGTAAAAGCTCATAAGGCTGAAAAGCTTATTAAGCTTAAGCATCTCCACCAATTAAAACAAACGCTGCCCATGATTTTGGTTCAAAATTTTGTTTTATCATTGTAAGCATTGCTTGACGTAACGCCTGTGCTTTGTCTAGATTCTGCTGTAGCTGTTGGTAAAATTCAGTCATAAGCGTTGCAGTTGGGGCATCCGGCACCGACCATAAAGAAACGATTAAAGTAGAAACCCCTGCTGCAAAGAACGATCGTGACAGACCAATCACTCCATCTCCGGTTAAACGTCCTCGCCCTGTGTTGCAAGCACTTAAAACAACCAGTTCTGCTTGAAGTTGTAGTTGTAAAATCTCTTCTGCCACAAGCCATCCTGGATCGTTTTCTGTAGGGGCGAGGGCGATCGCACTACCTAAACCACGTTTATTGTCAAGCAACGCATGAGTCGCTAGATGAATAATGCGAGCGTTAGACATTTGATGCAAAACCACAGCTTTGGTAGCTTCTGAACCTATCAAAACAAACGCATCTAGTTGGTCAGCAACTTTTCTTGCTTCTGCTTCTGCCCCTGGTAATGGTTGCAATGGTTGAACTGCTGAATAAGTTTCTAAACTAGGCATTAAAGGATTACCCACAACAAGAGAGTGACTTACATTTGATTGTTGGAGATTAACTCGCTGCTGTTGGGTCAGTTGCAATGTCTGGATAGACGGCGCAGTCAATAATGTATGCTTTTGGATAAAAAATTGATTGTGAGAATCACATAATGTTGCAAATGGTACAAAAAATAAAGAACCTTGAGGAATCAAAATAATGTGACTATCAGTATTAATGGGAAGAATATCTTCGATTGGAGCAATCAACAATTGGTGTAATTCTTGAAGAATATTTCTTTCTTCACCTGAAGTAACACTCAGTGGAACAGCATCTCGACCGCTGCCAGTCATCAAAGCCAAGCATCGATCAACCATTTCGGTTAGCGACTGATATTGCCCTGGATAGGATGATAAGACATTGTTACGGCGGAAATGAATTTCACCAGTTGGTTGGATTACCCAAATAAGTAATTCTGATAATGCTAGTGCCTCTAATCCAGTTGCTTTATGTTCAACGCTATAGGTAATTGAATACTCAACAATAGTGGCTTGGCGTGATCGCGCCATCTGACGGATCTGATCGACAGATGGAGATTCCTCCGTGAATAGTTGAGTAGATGTTGCCGACAATCGTTGAGCCATCAACTCGACTAATGCACGAGCACGACCTTGTTCTGCAACTTCTAATGCCGCTTCTATCTTATCTTTTCTACTTTGGGCGATTAGAACCATTTGAAGTAAACGATAAGACTTCTGCTGAATATCAAACAGCGACACTTTATAAGCATCATTATGTCCTAAACCTGTAAGTTGTGTTTTCCAGAGTTCAATTGCTGCGAAAAGATGGTTCTCAGCTTGTACTAAGTTGCCAGTCAAAAATTCGATATACCCTAGATTATTCAGACTTTGCCCTTGGCTCCATACATCTCCCAAAGTTTGAGCGATGGATAAAGCTTGTTGAAATCCTGCGAGCGCCTCAGAAGAATTACCAAGTGCCTGCTCTGCATTACTAAGGTTGTTGAGTGCCCGCACTTCTTGCTGACGATCGCCATAAGCTTTTGCTAGTAATAGATGTTGCTGGGAGTATTGTTTAGCTCGCTCGTATTCACCTACTGCATAATGAGCCGCTCCAAGATTCGCAATCACATCCATTGCCCCTTGCAAATTTCTCAATTCCTCAGCAATTGCTAAACTCTCCTCGAAGCACTGAATGGCTTGTTCGTATTCTGCACAGGCATGATAGGCAATGCCCAAGTTACTTAATGTTTCACCTTCGTGTTGGCGATCGCCTAAAGTTCGCAAGATTTTTAAACAGGTTTGGTGTAACTCTACAGCTTTTTCAAATTCTCCCAGTGCAAGATAGAGATTTCCTAGATTTGTTAAAGCTTGTTCTTCACATTCTGGATCTGCCATTTCTTTCGCTCGTTTTAAGCTCTGTTGATGGCATTCCAACGCCTGGCCGTAATTTCCTTGCGCTTGATAAGCATTACCCAAATTTATCCATGCTTGAGTCTCTCCCCATTGGTCTTCCAGTTGCCGAGCGATTGTTAAATTCTGTTGAGAATATGCAATCGCGTTTGGGTAGTCCTGGAACTGGTAGTAAATAATACCTAATGTACCAAGCGTATTAGACTCCCATTCACGATCTCCTATTATTCGATACAGGTCTAAGGCTTGCTGCAAAGTTTGAAGTGCTTGAGAAAACTGATGGTTTTGATAAAATTCCAAGCCCTGATGAATAAGATCGTCAGCTTGCATTTTTGCTATATTGTCCATTTACATCCTGTTAAAAATTAACCTACCCTTTCTTAGGAGCTTAGCGTGAGTTCTGCTGAACATTGTCATCCACTTACCAACCTACGCGATGCCATGGCCTTTCAGCCTGAGCTTAACGAACTGCCAAGCACGGAACGTCTGGGTATGAGATTCAAAGGATTATTCATTGGTATTGATCGCCACGACTCATCCAAAATCTCGTGGTTAAGCTGTGCCAAACGTGATGCCACAGCACTCCATGCTTTATTCTGTGACACGTTGGGTGGTGAAGCTGAGCTTTTGATTGACCAGCAAGCCACTTACCAAGCTATTCTTGAATCTTTGGCCGCTCTAGCAACTTGTAACGAAGAGGATCTTGTTGTTATCGCGTTCTCTGGCCATGGAACCAATTCTCATCAGCTTGTTGCGTATGACACGGATACTTACAACTTAGATAACACATCAATCTCTCTTGAATTTTTAGCTGAGCAAATTGCACAAATTCCAGCACGTCGGCTCATCTGCTTCTTAGATTGCTGCTTTTCTGGTGGTGTGGAAGCCAAAGTATTTCAGGTTGAAACTGTGGCACGCAATTTGGAATCTGTTGATGCTGCGCTATCTCAATTGTCCGGGGAAGGACGAATAATTTTGACGGCATCAGGTTCAGCGGAATCAGCCTATGAAAATAGACTACTTGGGCATGGCTTACTGACCCATTATTTATTAGAAGCCCTACAAGGAGCAGAAGAAGTACAACAATCTGGCAAACTCGCTGTTTACCCCTTGCTTCAATACATTACGCAGCGAGTTATTGACGCATCCACTCAGCTTGGTAAGCCACAGCATCCCACACTAAGGGGCAAAATTGACGGTAAGTTACTTTTACCTATTTTTAAACCTGGTTTATTGTACCGAACGGCATTTCCAGAACGATCGCATCCTGAAGTCACATCTGATATTCAAAGCCTTGCTGCCTATGGTTTTCCAGAAACTTTACTTCAAACTTGGGCAACAGTCATTCCCTCCTTCAATGCGCTCCAACTTGCAGCAATCAATGAATTCAAGGTACTAGAAGGAGAGCATCTGGTTGTGTCAGCACCCACTTCTTCAGGCAAGACGACCATAGGAGAACTGGCTGCGTTGAAAAGTGTGCTAGAGCGCAACCGGGCGCTATTCCTATTGCCACTCAAAGCGTTAGTTAGTGACAAATTTAGAACTTTTAATGAATCTTACGGTTCGTTTGGCATTATCACAATGCAAGCTACAGGGGAAACAGACGATATTACACCCTTGCTACAAGGACGGTATGACATTTGCCTGCTCACCTATGAGAAATTTGCATCCGTTGTTTTGACAAATCCACATATTCTGAATCTGGTTGGTACAGTTGTAATTGATGAAGTGCAGATGATCGCGGATGAAACGCGGGGTGTGAATCTAGAGTTTATCTTAACTTTGCTGCGAGTGAGACGACGACAAGGGCTTGAGCCTCAAGTCATTGCGCTGTCAGCGGTTATTGGAAATACAAATGGGCTGGAACATTGGCTAGGTGCACGCTTACTGCGGCGGGAAGAACGACCTGTTCCCTTGGATGAAGGAATTTTACTCGCTGATGGGCGTTTCCAGTTTATTGATGGGGATTCTGGTGAAGAAAAGATAACGGAGCCACTCTTTCAACCCCAGCCCATTAAGAATTCTAGTCAGGACTATGTAATTCCACTGGTTCAGAAATTGATTAATGAAGGGAAACAGGTGCTTGTTTTCCGTGAGAAAAAGGGAGAAGCTCGTGGATGTGCACTTTATTTGGCTAGAGAGCTAGGATTGCCATCGGCTCAAATAGCTTTAGATTCTTTACCAACTGGCGACGACTCGAAAGCTTCAACCGATTTGAAGTTAGCATTGCAAGCCGGCGTTGCATTTCATACTAGCGAACTTACCGCAGAGGAACGACGAGTCATTGAAGAGCAGTTTCGTGCCAAGAAGACAACCTTGCGAGTGATTGCGGCTACAACCACTCTGGCAATGGGAATTAACACACCAGCTGAAGCTGTTGTTATTGTTGGTCTAAACCATCCTTTGGCTAACAAAGGATCTAGTCCTTATTCAGTAGCAGAGTACAAAAACTTGGCTGGACGTGCTGGACGGCTTCAGTTGGCAGAAAGAGGAACCTCTTACCTCTTAGCTTTAGATCCACTCGAAGTACACAATTTTTGGACACAATACGTCAAAGGTCATCCAGAATCCCTGACTTCTCGCTTCTTAAGTACTAATACCGATCCACGAGCACTGCTTTTACGGATTCTTTCTGCAACCCAAGAGTTATCCAAGCTAAAAGCAACCCAGCAGTTACATATGCAAGGAATGCAGGCGGAGGATTTAATTGAGTTTTTGGAATCCAGCTTTGGTGCATTCCAACAAATGCAATTTGCCTACCAATGGAAATGGGATCGTAACCAGCTTATAACAGCACTTCAGAGTTTGTCGCAGCATAGACTGGTTGAGCCAGATGAAAACAATTTCTATTACCTAACCCCTTTGGGACGATTAGCTGGAGAGGCAGGCGTTGAGGTTGAGTCGATCATCCGTCTAGTCGCCTGCCTTTCCCAACTCAATCCTGAATCTATTCGTGAACCAACGCTCTTGGCTGCAACACAGTTAACAGTCGAGTTGGATCGACTTTTGTTTCCGATCAATTGGAAAAGCACAAACAAAGAACCTACTTTTTGGAAACAAGAACTTTTAAGACAAGGTGTTCCTCATTTGTTACTGAATGCTCTGGATCGGGGTGTTACCACTCAGCATCAAAGCACTTTAAGAGCAAAGAAAGCAGTTGCTTGTCTTCTATTTGTAACCCATCGATCAACAGCTGAAATTGAGAGTATTCTTACACAGTTTGGAGGTGCGCCCGGTGGAGCAGCAGGAGCAATTCGTGACGTTGCTGAACGAACCTGCGATTTATTACCTACTGTAGCTCAAGTCGCAGGAATACTGCATCCTAACCTTGATTTAGAAGAACCTATTTCTCGTTTGCTCATACGGCTGAATGTTGGAGTTCCGCCAGCAGCTGTTGATTTGGCAAGGCAGGTGGCCACTCGTTTGACACGGGGTGAATATCTGCAATTACTTCATGCTGGACTTTGCAATATAGACGCGATCGAAACAGTGTCTGATTCAGATCTTCTCCCTCACATCAACCATGATGTCGAAAAGCTAGCCATTGTGAGAAAGGCTGTGGAACAACACCGTCAGCAAGAACTTGAGCCAACTCTCCTTTCACCAATTCTTGAACCTTTTGAAAGTTAGCCGCTGAAATTAACCGCTTAGTGTCCTTTGCGATCGCTCTAGCCAAGTATTTAATGAATTAGGTCTAGAAAAGAAAAAGGTGCCAATAGTTCAAAGATAACGAGCGAGCAATTCCTGAGCAACTTCCTTGTGTTTTTCCACCAATTCCTTGGGTGTAAGGAATTGAGCGCTACCCATAAAGCGATAAACCCAACGGCTAAATTCCGTCAGCGATCGCGATGGAAGTTTGAGTCTGTAATCTAGGTAGCTTGGTTTTCCATCTAGAGTTTTCGCTCCAAAAGAAATTTTCTGGCTTTTATGGCGTTTTTCGCCTTCTTGAATAAACACCATAACATCAGGAAAGAAGCGCACGGTTACTTTAACAAAATCTAATTTTCCCTGTCGCTCTAAACTTTGTTCCTCTTGTTTACCTAAATATAACCCCCAGCCATTCTCCAGTAGTTGATGTGCGACTTGGAGGCTTTGCCATTGTTCTGTTGAATCCCGTCCTTTAGAGTCAAGCAACTTAAAGTGTTCGGTAAACCTATCCAACCTTGAGATAGCTAAATGTCCATTCTGACAATCTTCATGCAATAGATACCAAGCTATATCTGAATAGATAAGTTGTAAAGGGTAAATATTTAAAAACTCAGTAATACCTTGTTGATAAGCATTGCGACTGCGATAAATTTCTATTGCCTGGCCCCGAATAATAGCGCTTTCTAGCTGTTCTAGTTTCTCAAAAAGGGTGCCACGATACTTGCTATCAGCCATCATTTCTTCTGGGTCAGTGTAAATAATTGCTCGATTGATTTGCGCCCGCACTGGATAGGCAAATTGGTCTGCTAAGTTCAGTCCCCGCAATCGTCGCATCAATATTTGATAAATTTTGTTAACTTGCGGATCTTGTTGATATTTTGCTTGAGAGGTTAAGGCATTGAACGCAACCTGTAATTCGACCAGACTCATTGCACCAGTCCCCAGATAATAACCCCAACGATACATACGGTTGTCTAGGATATTGTAGTGACGCAATGTCCGCAAATCTTTTCGCAGTGTGTGTAGTGAGTAAGCTGGCAAATCAATACCGCAGTCACGAGCAACTTCCTGCAAACGCACCGACACCTCAGTAAGTGCATCATGATAACCCCCAGATTTTGTATCGATTGAATCATTAAAATCACTGTTGCCCACTCCGGGATAACGCACAAAAGTCGCAATCAGTAGCATCAACCGTTCAAACGCCTGGATGTCAGTATAAAGATGAGCAATAGACTTCTTGGGCATTTTGACCTGTCAAGTAAAAGAAAATATTCAACTAGTACTTAAATTAACCTCTCAAAGCTCTACTAGTCTTGCTTTTTAGGTAATTTTAAATAATCAAATAAATACTCGGATTTAATGGATTTCTTGAAATCCCTTTTGCTACTATGCAGTTTATACAAGGTAAATCAAGGCATTCAGCCTACATTGCAACTCAAACGGCAGAAGTACTAGACCGATATCTTAAATAGATAATTTTCCGCGTAAATTCTAGATATAGTGTAAAAATAGTTACTTAAAACCCTTTGCAGGGAATCTTAACTATAGAGATACTTTTTTGTCAGGGCAGCAACCGAACTTTGTTGGTTGTCTGGTTAGTAAAAATTGAACAAGAAAGCAGAGGGCAATCGGAGAAGGGATAAATCCCTTCTCCGATTGCCCGATAGCCCAGCGTTAGCGACGCAGTTTAACTAAGTTAGTTATCTACTAAACAATGACTACTTTTAACTTCTCTATACCAAGACAAACGCAACATCTTTGGCAAACAATTTCGTCACATTGGTCTCATTATAATCGTCCAGATAAGCAGCGATTTTTGGGTAGCATTCAGATTAGTCAAAAAGATACAGACCAAGTTTTAGATATTGTAGGCTATAACCTGAGCAACCTAAGTACAGTTACTTATAATAAGTTATATGAAAGATTCGATGAACCTGAGCAGAATTGGTTGAAAATTCTAACTTTTGCTCTATCGGAGTATGCATACTATTATTCAAGCGTTGAAGAAAAATTTTGGTATGGTTTTTGTCAAAAGTTACAACTTTCGTGTAATCAAAGTTTAGAGAAGACACTACGTCGGATCGTTGGTGAAGGGTTTGACCTACTTGGTCTTGTCAAAGCTAAAGGAGGGTATCCCTATGTATCAACCTTATGGCTGCAAAGTGGTATTCCTCAACAAAACCTCAATCATTTTGCCCACTTAGTTCAAGAATTCTCAAATGAATATGGATGGTGGGAAATTGCCCATAGCTCATGTGAAGATATTTCTGAAGAACTGTTTGATTTTTGTCACGAAAAGCATCCTCAATGGACTACTCTAATTCATTTTCTTAAATCTAGTTGTCCGCAGAAAGAAAACGAGGAAGTTGAACCAATATCCGGGCAGTTACTTCAAGGTATTGCTATTATTGCTGTTGAACTTGAACGTCAAGGAACATTACCTGAAACGCTGAAAGATGACAATGAGCGCGAAAAGCTGCTGAGAAACTATTACTTACCAAACAATTTTTTCTTGAGGGACTGGAACAGTTTAATTCAGGTTTTAACTCCTAAACAGCGTCGTTTTGGTAATAGCCGTAAAATAATTAGTCGTCGCCAAAAGCCTCTATCACTGGTTTTAGATGTTACTGAATCATTGAATATGCAGCTAGTGCTGCCAGAACAAAGCCTTTGGAAGAAAGGTTGGGAAAGCTTAAGTGGTACTTTCTGCCAAATTCCAGCAGCACATTGGGAAGGTACTATTCCCAATAATCCAGGATTAATGATTCCCGAACAAATTGTAAATATCAAAAGTGGGGCTGAACTATGGGAATGGCAACTCTTAGATCATCGAAAAAATTGCTTAAATGAGTGGAAGCTTGAGGGTGTAGCCAGGAATCTGCCTTGTCTAATATTCGATGCTAGGACAGGCGAACACTTAAATTTAGACTCTGCTAATCCTAGCATCAGGGGAGCTAAAGAAATTATTTTCTTTACTCCTAAAGGCGTTTGTCTAGACTTTGGTAATGGTATTGAAATTGTAGATACTTGTGTACCATCTAGTATTAGAGGCTGGCAAGGTAAACAGCTGACACTGACAACAAAAGAATCATCAATTGTCTTCATAGCTTTCTCCGATGAAGAGATTACTACATTCCGAACGATTAACTGGAAACTTTCTTCTCAGGAACAACCAAGCTTAAGAGGACTGAAGCTCAAGGGTAAAAAATCTGTTTATTTAGAAATTCCCACGTTCTGGTATCCGCCCATTGAGGGACAAATATCCTTAAATGTTTCTATCGAAAATATCACCCATCAAAAAACAATTATTACTACAACTGAAATAATACAACCAAGCGATAAATGGCAAGCAATTCCTCTCGATAAATGGATTATTGAACCAGGGAAATATGAAGCCCGCTTTTGGAATCAATTTCATCGCTGGTCATATAAGTTTGAAACTCAGTCCAACTATCAGATGGCTAGCAAGCCAGAGATTAAAAATTTACTAATTAGTAGCAGTTCGCAAGGACAGGTAGAAAACTTACCTATTCATAATAGTTCTGCTGATACTTTTTGGGCAGAAGAAATTAAAATGAAAGGTCTTTTACCTCTAGAAATTATCAGTTTATCTTTATATGATAGGCAGGAAACTGTATCTTCTCAGTGTCAAGCAGATTCATTGGGTAATTTACACATAAACTTGGCATCTTTCTATAATTTATTATCTCCTCATTCTAATTGGTATGCTTTAGATTTTCAGAGGATAGGTGGGGAAACACAACGTTTAATAGAAATGGAAGTTGCTTCCCTGGTAATTAGCTGCACTTGGGATAATCAAGCAGTTCAAATATCTGGTTTATTACCTAACGAACTTTATTCTCTTTCATGCTGGAATTTACTCTTACCTGAAAATCCGCCAGTAGAAATTAAAATTTCCCCAGTTTCGTCAAATGAAGATAGAATTGCTATTCCGTTAAAATTGCAACCTGGAATTTATAACATTCAGATATTAGGCTCACGTAAACTACGACATAACCTTGGTTGGTGGTGTGGTAGTAATCAAAATGATTTACCGGATGAAGTCTTAGAAAATGAGACTTTAGAAAATTACTGTTACACAATTCTTGGTGACGAATCTGTCCAAGATTTTTTAAATGCTGCTCAACATTTTGACTATGAATATCAGTTACTAAAAACTGCTATTGATAGCCTCTGCGGTTTAGCATATTTTTTTCCAAAATGGTTAGATAATAATTCTCTTACCAACAAGCTACAAGCTCTCCTTAATACTTTTAAAATAGAACTTACAAATCCGACTAGACGAGAAGATAAAACTATTTCAAAAGCGAAAAATAATAATATAGCTGACACGAAAAAGAATTGGTTATTAATAAAAATAACTAGCCCACAGAAACGTGAGTATGTTCATAACATCATAAAACATATAGAAAAAAAATACAATCTCAAAAATGAAATTTTAAGTATTCAACTACCAAAGCAATGGATTTACAAAGATTCTATATTGATGCAATGCACCAATATAAAAAATGTTCAGAGTTATATCCAAGAAGTGGAGTACGTTCAAACAACTCAGCCATTAACATATCAAGATGCTCAAAAAATATCATAATTTATTAATAAAATGTTAACTGAAAAAATTACTCTCATACTCAGCAATCATCGCAATCCGAAAAATCCGGAGTTCCCGCAGGTTTTAACCAAGCATGAAATTGTATCAATAATAAGTTCAAGTCTTTCTCCCAACGAATCTCAAGAAAACCTAACAGATACAATTCAAAATACCCTAAATGAATTGCAAGCAGAAGGTGAAATATTAGCAGGAACGCGAAACCATTACTGCATTACTCCTCCGATGGTTTTAGCCCAGAATAAAGAAGATTTAACAAGTTTGCTATTTCGGGGCGATCGCGCTTATTTGACTCTGGCTCATCAAATCCTAGAAAGTCAACAAAACCCTCCAAATCCTTTAGTGTTACGCCCTCAAAGTAATCAATTTCATAGGATTAAAAGCCGTCTTCATCAAGTTGGTATTCGTTTGCTGACTATTTCAGATAGTATTGAAAATTTCCCAATCCCAAGAAAACCCTTGAAATCGGAGTTGCGTTCAACTTGGGCAGAAGACCCTTTTTCTATCAAAAATTGGCAAAATGGAAGCTATATTCAGCGATACGTGCCCTGTAATGAAGCGCAGAAAGAACGTTGGCGCAATCCGAGCCGCGAGAGCATCAAAAATGAAGATATATTGCACTTACCCACAGGTGAATATCTCTGGTTTGAAGACCAAAACTTTTATGAATTAGAGCCAGATTTAGCTATTTTAGCCATGTTCTACCAGGACAAACAAATGGGATGTCCTTTAAAAATAATTTGGGATGAACCTCCAGGAAAGTTAAATTTGCAAGGTGTCTATCTTCCCAGTACCTATGCACGGTGGTTATGGCATATTTCTGAGCCTGGAGAAGAATACAGAACTCGAAATTTTCAATCAAAAAACTGGCCACTTGTAAAAGAAGCATTTAAACGTTTAGGAGCTAAATTAGTATGACTAAATATCTAGATCCAATCGCAGCAGTTGAACAACCCCGTGCAGACTTTATTCGCTATTTACTTACAGCTTACCCCCTACGTGACCCCCATCTCCGCTACGGTTTTAAGCAATTATTAGAGCAACCTGGAAACCTTTGGCAACATCCTTACCTCGAAGGTTCCCAGCCGTATAAATCAAGTCTTAGTATCAATGATTTGGTCGAACAAGGGGTTTTACACCCTGATATGGCAACACTATTTATACCTAGTAGCCGTCAGTTGTACGAACATCAGGAAAAAGCTATCCGCGCAGTTGTGGAACAACAGCAAAATATAGTCGTTGCGACTGGCACAGGTTCGGGAAAAACTGAGTGTTTTCTGACACCCATGCTCGATATGCTGCTGAAAGAAGGAGATAATTTATCGCTTGCTGGAGTGCGGATGCTAATTTTATACCCGATGAACGCTCTGGTAAATGACCAAGTTAAACGTCTGCGGCAATTATTATGTCGCCAAAAGACGACAACCAAAACTAAATTTGGATTCTACACCAGTCGCACCGAAAAAGACAGAGGTAAAGCAATAGAGTCATTAAGAGAAGAATTTGCAGCTTACGATCCAGAAGAACTGCGGCAATTATTTACCTCGGCTGAAATAGAATCTATAAAAAATGAGGAATTAATTGATAAAGCTATTGAGAAAACTAGCCAAGTGCAATTACTCTCAAGAGAAGAAATGTGGGAAGCACCACCCCATATTTTAATTACCAACTACTCCATGCTGGAGCATATGTTGATTCGACCCAAGGAGCGAGAAAAAATTTTTGAGGCTTCAGTAAATACTTTCAAAATGTTAGTAGTAGATGAAGCTCACACCTATGATGGTGCTAAGGGTAGTGAAGTTTCCATGCTATTAGAGCGTTTTAAAGCTTCTGTAGGTGTGGAAGACAAAGGTAAAATTCGCTGTATTGCTACCAGTGCTAGCTTAGGAGATGCTTCGGTTGATGATAAAGTTATCGCATTTGCAGGAGAGTTTTTTGGTGAAACTTTTAGTCAAGTAATTCGCGGTCAGCGTCTCAATGCCAAAGACCGATTAGGCAAACCTTATACCCTACCTGCTGCACTTACTAATGAAGAAATTATACAATATTTAAGTATTATTGAATTACCACAACAAGGTTCTCCAATTAGTTCTTGGTTTGACCCACTGAGCGCTATTGTACCCGAACAACAACTAAAATTAGCTGAGTCGCAAGCTGATAGCGATATCCACAAATTCCTCTGGTTTGCTCTCAAGGGACATCCCTTAATACATCGACTGATTAACATACTTTGTCGCGAACCTAAACCTTGGAAAGAAATAGTTCGCTCTACAGAATTATGGGGTGTAAATCTGCCAATTAAATTAGATGGTAGCGTTGATGATACAGATGCAGAAGTTGCACTAGCTCATTTGCTGCAAATAGGTACTCTCGCTCGTGCAAATCCAGATGATTTACCTTTACTTCCTGTGAGATTGCATCTTTTATTTCGCAGTTTAGAGGGACTTTATGCCTGTATTAATCCCAAATGTTCGGGAGCAGCGCACGACCCAATTTATTCAGACCGTGAAGTACGGTATGGGCAACTTTATTTGAATGAGAAAAAACCCTGTGAATGCTGTGGTTCCCCTGTATTAGAATTGGGTAGTTGTTCCCAATGTGGTCAGGGTTATGTATTTACTCAACGTCAAGATTCGGGAGAACTAGAATCTCTACCCAGAACAATTCAAGCATTAAAGGATAATACCAAGATTTACACTTTGACTTCTGGCAATTTAGACAGTGTAACAGAAGAAGAGGAAATGGGTGAAGATGAAGAGGAACAAGGATCAACAATCATAAAAACTTTTAAATTGAAACTTCAAAAACATGGCTGGATCGGTAAACTTTCAGATGAAGCGTTTACAAACAAAGTAACAGCAGAAAATGAATTGATCTTAGCATGGCATCGCCAAAAAAATGATGAGGATAAAGGCAGTTGTTATTTAAACAGATGTGCTGCTTGTGGTGCTGGAACTGGGCGCACTACTCTAGCAATTAATCGATTTGTGACTTATACAGATGGCCCATTAGAGGCAATGCTTGATAGTCTCTTTGAACTACTACCAGAAACAGAAAAGACTGATAAAAACTCTTCAAAACGGAAAATACTTACCTTTTCCGATGGTCGTCAAGATGCAGCCTTTTTTGCCTCTGACTATCAACGTACCCATACCGAAATGCTATATCGCCAGATGCTTTGGCAAGCATTTAACCAGGTTAAAAATACTGAAGGTATTACATCTGTTAATCAAGTAATTCACCAACTGAAAGCAGACTTTTTAGAATTTTATATTCCTCACCCTGACCGAAAATCTGATGTAAATTATAAAAGCTACCGTCCTAACGATCCAGAAGAGGAACCTAAAGATAGAAAAAATAAAATAGATGCGGAAGATTTAGCTCAGAAACGAGCTAAGGAAATATTAGTTAAGGAATTTGCTCTTTATTTTAACCGTCGTTTAACCTTAGAAGCATTTGCATTGTTAACTTGTCATATAGAATTGGAGAAGCATTTAATAGAGTCAGTTGCTGGTAAATTTGAAATCAGCAATGATGAGGCGCAGATTTTCTTGACAGTTATTACTGACATCATCCGTCGCACAGGAATTGTTAGCATTGAAGGCTCATCCAGCTACTTTCAAGAAACCGGAGGCGATGGTCGCCGTCCCGAAATGATAGATGCTCAGGGTAAGTCTAAAAATTACCTATTTCTAGAAAAATCAGATGATGAAACGAAAAAATATAAAGACTCTCCCTCTTTTATGCCTTGGAAACAAGGAAAGGTGAGAAAACCACCAAATCGCTTGGGTTGGTACTTCTTACAAATATTTGGCGAAGAGGAACTTCCTAGTAAAGAAGATTTTATATGGCTTTTCCGACAACTTCAAGACTTTGGCTTACTTGTTTCAGCTAAAAAGGGATTTCAACTCAACTGGGAATACTTATATATTATAGAGACGCGGCAAGATTGGTATAAATGTAATTGCTGCCAGCAGATTTTTCATGTTCCAAGTTTATCAAAAATCATTCTTGGAAAACTTAGCGTTCAAAGATGTTCGGCTTATAAATGTGGTGGTACTCTTGAGCCTTACACACCTGAAAAAATTGAACAAACCTCTGCCGAACATTACCAGCAGTATTTAATTAAACAACGCTTACCCTTGCCACTGCGATCGCAAGAACATACAGCACAGCTAGGTGTTGCGGAACTAGAAAAACGCGAAAATCGTTTTCGCCAAGGTCGCATCAATATGCTCAGTTGTTCAACAACCTTAGAAATGGGTGTAGATATTGGTGAGTTGCAAGCGGTGGTTCTTCGCAATTTCCCTCCCCATGTTAGCAACTACCAGCAACGAGCCGGACGCGCTGGACGACGCACAGATGGTGTAGCTATTACTTTAATGTACGGGCAACGTCGTCCCCATGACCGCTTTTATTTTGAGCAACCAAAAGAGTTAATTGCTGGTAGCAATCAAATTCCCAAGCTTGATTCTGCTAACTTCCAAATACAGCAGCGTCACATTCATGCTGAGTTACTAGCTGCATTTTTACGAGAAAACTGGAATCTCAGTGCAGAAGAAATAAAAATAGCAGAGTTTTTGGATTTACCATTAGAAAATCCTGCTTCCTCTGAAAATTTCACTCCTGCTGCTGAAGCCAAGATTTGTAAGTTACAACAATGGCTAAATAGCGATGAAGCAGCACAGCTAGCCGTGCAGTGGCTAACTCGGTTAGGTAGCTTTGAAAGTCAAGCAGCTATAGTGCTGAGAGGCTTTAAAGATGGGATTGAAGATTTTCAAGAGCAGCAACTTCAAGATTGGAATAGTTTAGCGGAAGATATGCTTGAACTACGAAACCGCATTACCGATCCATCTGAAACAAAAAATTTAGAGAAAATAGCCAGACTTATTGCTGGGACAAAGCGTGAACTTGATAAAGTTGGCTCTCGTCGCTTACACAACGAACTAGCGCAAGCCAGTATCCTACCAATTTATGGTTTTCCTATTGACGTAGTTCGCCTTTTGACCGGGGAAAGCAACGAGTATAATTCGGCACAAGGAAAACATCGACTAGAACGCGATCGCCGACTTGCTCTTGGTGAATATGCTCCAGATCAAGAAATAATAGTAGATGACCGAATGTACAAAAGTGTTGGCATTCTCAAACCAACAGAATTAGAACAAAAATTTTATTGGGTTTGTCAAAATTGTAATCATTTTTTAGATGCTAATACGGGAGATGAACTAGTAGAATCCTGTCCCGTCTGCGGTGATGAGCCATCTTCACCTGCTGCTAAAAAAATGAAACTTTACAAAGTTCCCAAAGCATTTACAACTGATTGGGAAAAACTTCCAGAAGTCACCCCCTATATCAAACCGCAGCGTCAACCAGTATCTCAGATTTTCTTAATAAATGATGGGGATTTATCAGAAACCTTACCACCACAATTGGGTTTGTATACTCTTACTGTTAGCAAAGGTGGAAATTTCTTTTTAGCTAATCAAGGTTCCTATGGTAAAGACAAAGGGTTTGATAGAAAAGGATTTGCAATTTGTACTACCTGTGGACGCGATTTGAGCGATTTATTACCCAAAGGAGAACCGAAAAAAAACCGAGGTAAAAAAGGAGCCAATAAAAACTCTGCAACTAGCCAACAATCATCGCAAATTCCTCATACTCATCCCAGAACAGGAAAACCATGTTCTGGCCGCTATACATTGATGCATTTGGGACATGAATTTTGTAGCGATTTGCTAAAAATTGTTTTTGATTCCAAAACTGAACCTACACCCCTGTTCGGCGAAGATGGAGAACGCGAAGATGATGGCGAAATTTTTACCAATACAAAAAATCGCAACCGAGGTTTAGAATTTTGGCGTTCTCTCACCTATGCATTGTTAGCAGCAGCAGCCCAAGTAATTGACGTACCGCGTACAGAATTAGATGGGCTGTTTACGCCTCGTTCGGACAAACGCGCTAACATTATTATTTATGACAATGTGCCTGGAGGGGCAGGATACAGCCGTCGCATTGCCGAACGCTTTGATGAAGTTTTAAAGACAGCATTAAAAATAGTTTCATCATGCAACTGTGCAACTAGTTGTTATGACTGTTTACAAACTTACTCTAACCAGCCATTTCACAACCAGTTTAACCGTCATTTAGTGGCAGATTTTCTGAGACCGATAGTTGAGCAGGTCAGTCCAGATGAAGAATTACAAAAATTTGCTCCCAACTCCAACAGAATAAGTTTATCTCTCATCGCAGATATATTACCAGCAATTTGCCGAGCAGCTGCACCAGATACTTTAATTTATTTACCCAAACTAACCGATGAGTTTGGTTTAAATAAAGGTTCAAATTTGCCTTGGTTAAATCTGCTTACAGATGCAGTTTACTCTATGAGACCGATTAATAAGCCACTTGAATTAATAGTAAACCATTTGCCAGACCCCAATACACTTTCAGATGCTTCTTTAGACCAACGAAATCACCTTAAGGTTTTGCGAAAACGCTTACAACAGTTGATAGACCAAGGTTTAGTAAAACTTTACCAGGCTTGTGCTGAACATTTTCCTGAAAATTTACATCAGGATGTTCCAACTCTCTGTTTCAATAGCAACCAAAGTAACCGTATTGCACTGTCATTGCAGCAATTCTCAAATAATGAACCATCAACATGGTTTCAAACCCGAAGCCCAGAAGGTGTTAAAACAGTTTTTAGTCGGTTAGAAACATTACGTCAACAAGTAAGACTTGTTCAAGCATCTGAGTTAGAAGACCTAAACACTACCGTAATCTTCTTAAACCCCTCTGAGAAGGAATGGCGCGGTGACTTCAGCATGTCAGAACTTAGAAAAAAACTGAGATTAGAGGCTGCTTTATCTGGAAGCGAGGTGACCAAAATTGTGTATCGCGATCGCTATCTCAGGGAAGAAGGGGCTTCCATTTTAGTTGAATTATTAAAATTGGGTGGATTTGATACTCAATCTCATGTCGAAATTCTCACAACTGAAGATAAGGATGCTAAGAACGCTAAGAACGCTTTTACCATAGAGAAAGAGCTTAAAAAAATATTTGTTCAACTCCAACCGAATGAAAATAATTTGTTGGTTCGAGTTAAACGCTCAGTTGATTTCAAACAATGGAGTCACCTTATTCCTCACGGTCGCGTTCTGGAAATCTACCGACAAGACGGACTGCATTATCAAGTAATTTTTGACATCGGGATGACCTTTTTAGCAAGAGAGCGCGGAAAATATCGTGTTAAATTTACTACTTATGTAGTAGTTGAGAAAACCATTTAAAATTTGAGGATGGCGAAGAATTGGCGTTGCACAATACGGGATTTCCAAAGAAAAAAATATCCCATCGCTCTGAAGGCAAGGGAGCAGGGAGCAGGGGGAGGGAAAGTTGTAGTGAAGTCCAGAAATTGGATAATTTATTTTTTGGAGTTCCCTAGAGGGCTGTTTAAAACTTTGTATTATTCGTCAAATTCACTCCTCAATCCAGAAAACCTCTAGCTCAATTCATTGGGGCTTATTTTTGGTCAATACAATTGTTTTATGATCAATTTCAAAAACCCTCAGTATTTTCTGCTTCCACACCACCGGAGCCTTCCCCAAAAAGCCAGTCGCTATCAGTGTCGGAATTTCCTTCGCCATCCACCTCTACTTCGCGTTCGGATGGGGACTGGCGCCAGTTGTTCAGACGTTGCCAGTCGCAACAACTTTAACTTTAGACATAAATTACAAAATATAATCTTTAAGCGCGAGCTTCTTCCCACGAGAAGAATAATTGAGAATGTATCGCTAAGATGCAGAAACCACCCATGCCGAAAAACTGGATTATTAAAGTAGACAACTATTTCCATGCAAACCCCAATTGCATCATCGCCACCGCCCATGTGGACACGTTTCCCACAAACCTACCCCTAGAACCCAACATCCGAGAACCTAACCGCAAAAGTGCGACATACCGACAAATCTTTGACTCTGTGACAACTCAACCAGAAAAATTCTTCTCTCGTCACAGTGGAATCGTTCTGTCAGCGAATAAAGTTAAGCCCAGCAAAAACAAAACCGAACTGGAGCTAGAAGTCTTAGAAGCTAGCGAGGGGGGTAGCGATGGCATTATCAATGGAGGTCACACAGTTTTAGCGTTTGAGCAAGCTAAAAATTACAAATATGACCTAACTCAAGCCAGAGTCAAAGTTACCATCCACATTGGCCTCCAGGAAGAGGAGGCTAAAGATATAGCCCTCGCATCCAATACTACAACACCAGTAGATTCTCGCTCCAAAGTGAACGCTAGGGGAGATTACAAATTTATCAAGCAGTATTTAGCACAGTTAGAAAGAGCAGAAGATAGAAAATTTAGAATAGCCTATTACCAAAACCAAAGCGGCGCTCCTAGAAATGCCCAGTGTAATGTTAACCACTTGTTCAAGCTTCTAAACTGCCTCGACAGAAATAGATACAACCCTGACGGCAATAAACGAAGCAAGCACCCTACAGGTACGAACACCCCAAGCCAAATCACAGACACTGAGAGGGAAAGATTAACTCTTTTACTGCCTCTACTTCCCAAAGCTCTGTGGATAGAGCAAAGACTGTACGAAATTATCCAAGAACATATCAGCAACCCCAGAAGAAAGGGTGTCAACGATTTAGCATCAATCGATACACGCAAAAGTACCCTTCTCCCCGACAGCAAGTACTCGTTTGGGTTTGGTGCGCCAACTGACCTGGCACTACCCATAATTGCATCCTATCGGGTATTCTTAGACCAAGACTATAACTGGATTATTCCTTTTGACGAATTCGCCGAAAACTTTCTCCAACACCTGTGGGTTAACTATTACCGTAAATACTTGATATCGGAGAAAACAGCAGGAAATACAGTGGGGACTAAAATTTGTCGCAACTCAGAAATTTGGGAAAGTCTGTACATTTCAGCCCAAAGTTATCTCAATCAGCACTTGGTGAAAATTGTCAACTCCAGCAAGCATGAAGAATTAACGCTGACACCAAGCTAAAATGTCCACTTAACAATTAATTGTCATCTAGGAAGAGATTATAGGCATTTTCTAGAATACCAGTCTCTAGGCAAAGCCTAATTGTGTTGCGATCGCCCACCGTAGGCGCTTTGTGCCATCGCAGCGCAAGGGATTTTCAAAATACAGGTTCTGTGGGTTGGCAATTACCGTCTACCCCTAAAACCTGTAGCCTTTACTAGAAAAGGATTTCCGAATTTCAATAACAAATTAGACTTGACACGATGGATTTTACGGCGTACCTAGGTAGGTAAATTGCGCTTTCACGAGAATTAAACCTCGTCCAAGTTCAAAAGGGAACTCTTAACAGGCGAAAGTATAGGATTTGGGAGTAAAACCCGATTAAGAAAAAACTATGGGTTTCAAAGTAGACGCGGTTTATCTGCACTTTATTGGTGCGATGGGCTTACGCCCCGTCTTTTCGCGATGACCTCCGGTCGGTCGGAGACCATCGCATTCCTAAACAGTTGCTCCCGTTCACCTGCGGCGGTTTGGGAAGAAGCTAACAGCACCAGCTTCCGAAACAAACACGGGCGGTGAATTAATTTCAGAATGCCTATGACAAGAGTAGTTTTAGATACTAAGCCTGATGAAGGCCCTTGCAAAGGAGTATCAAAAAACCGACTTGTGCGTTCACACAAGTTAACATTTCAATTAATTTGGCAAAACCCTTTTTATTAGTAGTGAGTAGAGTAGCAAGGGGGAGTAGAATGAGACTAAAAATGTCTGGGAACAAACGTTATCGGACATTTATTTCGGGTGGATAAACCCGCTTTATTCCGCGTATTATTTTGAGGCTGTGTGATGACGTTATCACGTACAGACGCAGGTGTAGATACAGAAGAATTAGGGGTGGCGATCGCTCAGTTATCACCGGAACAACTAGCGGTGATCAAAGCAACGGTCGAAGCGGTGGTACAGGCAACTGGCACGCCCAAAATCACTGGGGCGGAAACCACCAGCGAATTGTTTTCTAGTTGGCTCACAAGTAGGGAGTCAGAGCAAACTGTGCGGGCATACCGAAATGACGTGATGCACTTTGTCCAGTGGCGACTAGGCATTGACTATCCAGACTTAGACAATTTAAACCTGCACGCGACCACCAAAGAAGATGTGGACAATTACAAAGCTCACCTACTTAAGAAAGAGAAAACAGGGGAAATTGCTCGTGCTTCTGTCCGCCGTCGCCTTGCTTCCCTTAAAAGCTTTCTACGCTACGCTTGCGATGTAGGCTACTTGCGGGCCAACCCTGCAATGTTGTTGAAAGTACCTCCGGAGCGCAAAAAGATTAAGGAGCGCACCCTGACTGAGACTGAGATTGAAATGCTATTTGACGCAGCTGCACAAGTTGTAGAACAAGCCCCCACTCCTCACAAAAAGATACAAGCGCTACGCAACCAACTAATTCTGGAGCTTTTTTACTACGGTGCTATTCGGGTAGGTGAGAGTGGTTTAACCTGGGCTACCATGCATTCAAATCAATCCGGGCTACCTTATATCAAAGTGGTAGGCAAAGGAGACAAGGAGCGCGATGTTCCCATACCAACAGAACTTTACCAATACCTTTTGGCTAATCGACAACATACTAAAGACAAAACCGAGCCGCTTTTCACAAGCCAAAAAACGGGTGAACCCATTTGCGATCGCCACATCCGCCGCATCATCAAATCCATTGCCGAAGTAGCAGGGTTAAGTCGCATTCCCTCCCCACACTGGTTGCGGCACAGTCACGCCACCCATGCTGCTAAAAACACGCCTATTCACATCATCACCAAAACGCTGGGACACTCGTCAGGGAAAATCACGATAGACAACTATTTACATGTGGGTGAAGATGAAGCTAGCTCTCTTAACCTCAAACGATATCGCTGAGGCTTTGTGAGACATGCCCCAATTAGAAATGGCGATCGCCACGTAGCCCATCGCGCCACTACCCCAGAAATGTGAACGCTTGCGTCACCTGAGCGGATGATACAGTTCGTCAAGAGCATTCCATTCCCAACCCACGCTCATTGGGTCGCGGTTACGTGACCAACTCAAAAATTCTTTGGCGCTGAGTTTTTCTCTTTCAGCAATCAGGCTTTGGGGGCTAACACCGAGTCTTGGAGCAAGACTTTCATTTGTCCTGGGTTGTAATTCAACTTGTGTTTGTTGGTATGGGTGCACTTGTCTTCGCGGTTTGTTGTTGCCCAATCTCCCAGAGGCGATTGCCCGTTCGATTAGCTCCAGCTTTTTGGTGATAGCTTCAAGTTTTGTTTCCACCAAGGAGCCTTGATCGGCAAGATGGAATTCCAGTTTCTCCAGCTTTTTCTCTAGCTGTTTGACTGATTTACTGCCTACCGTTACATCGATATCATTATTGATATCAAATTTTATTAGTAATTCCTCTAAGGCTTGCAGCAAGGCAATTGTATGCCCTTGCCTGTGTAGTTTTGATAGTCGCCGAACCACCTTAATTAGTGGAACGGGCACACGAATCATCTCGCTTGGTGGGGACTTTTGCTCAGGCATTTGATATCATTTTTGATATCGACATATTGATTGTAAAAGGTTTGGCGCAAAGCTATAATTTACTGAGTATAAATTATGCCCATATTTTAAAGAGTTAGTTACATTTAGACACAATCTGCAACGGAGGCGATCGCTTCCAGCGGGCGGTTACGCCATCGCACTTGCTATTTAGACCCGGCGCGTTGACGCACTTCCCCTCGCTGTCCGTATACTCATTACTCAGCACTCATTACTCCCTAGTGCCGATACATAAGCACACTATCCGAAAGAGATTGTCCCAGTTTAAGAAGTGAACTTAAGACATCACCTCATAATTTGGTTGAAATTCTAGTGTCCCTTTTCGTTGATTAGTTTCATAGGTGGGCTAGAACCAACAGAGTGTTCTGATTATTCTGTAACTAACTGAAAGCTAAAATTTTAACCATGTAGGGGTAGAGCTACCAATGTAGGGAAATGACCGAACTATATAAAGCTGGAATCATTGAGGTAATAGAAGCAGAAGATGAAGATGAAGATTTATTTGACGTTGCGGTGCATTTTGACGGCGATATTTTTCTTCCCAACGTCGTTTTTGAAGGCAAAGACCACGCATTGCGGCAAGCTAAAAAGCTTTATGATTGGCTAGAAGCTAATCCAAAGGAAATCAATGGGGAGCGACTGCGTTGGCAATCATACACAGTTAATCGTGAATCTCTAAGAGAGTATCCAGCCTGCTATTTACCTTACTACTATTCAAGGTACGAGCAAAGTTTAGAAGTTTTTTCAATTGTTGAGCGAGACCAAGAAGCCATTGCTTATGGTTGGTTGAGCGCTGAACCTTTACCTTACTATATGGATAAAGAAGATGGTTTGGTAGTTATTGGAGACATTTCAGATGATGCTGTGCTTGCTGGTTGGCATAAAGCTATTGATATACGCATTCACATTTACTCTTTTATCTACCAGTCAAATAGCAGTCACAAGCTTTAATAATCAGTTGACAATTAGGAGCTTTAGGTGCAGCGAAAAATCGAGTTAAAAAGGGGTGTTGATAATACATCTGTTGAAGCCTATTTGGTAGATTTAGTCCAAAGACATGTTGATGATTATGTCAACTATTGGGTAGAAAACTTAAGGTTATTTAGTCAAGAAGATAAATACTGGGACTGGATATTCAAATTAAGATATATTGACAATCAAGAAAATCTTGAAGGTTACGCAGTTGAGTGCGAAAACAAAACTCAAGGATTAATGATAATAGAAACGCAAATGCACGGTTCCCGATTGAATATTGGTAAGAGGCTAGTTTATGTTGATGGTATTGCCACTGCCCCCACTAACCGAATCGAGATTCAACGCCCACCTCAATTCAAAGGTGTTGGTCAAGCACTATTAAATTTCGCAAGAATTAGAAGTGTTGAGCTTGGGTATGAAGGTAGAATTGGGTTGCATTCCTTACCAAGGTCTGAAGGATTTTATGAAAAACAAAATATGTTGAACTGCGGTTCGGAAGAAGAATATGAAAATTTAGTCTACTTTGAGTATGGTGTATTGAGACCAAGATAAGGGCTGATCCAGGTAAAAATTTATGAATCATCAACAGCAAAAGGATAATTCTGAGGCAAACGAGTCAATAACAACCCAAGAAGCTATAGATTTACTTTTTGGTGAAGGATGGCTCGAAGAGGCTGTTTGCATCGAAGATGAAGCAAATTGCACTATTGGCGCTGGTTTGGATTGGGGTAATGCATTACCACCTTTAATGCTCAACCTTCCTTTATTTGGTCGCCTATCAACGCTGCGTGTATCTCTCAACCGCGAAGTCAGGCTAATAATTGAAACATGGGATTTAGGTATAGGTACAACTTCTGCAACAGAGACTGCAAGGACACGCATTAAAGAGCGGTTGCTATCTCCTACGCCTGAGTTAATACCTCACTTGGAAGCTACTTTGTTGCAAGATGATTTATACGGTGAGGAGTTTATATCTAACCGCGAAGCTCTCAAATCGCTACTTGCAGTAGTTCTTACTGATTCTGATAGAGAAGAAATTGCAGAGAAGGCTGCTAATTCAATACGCACACAAGTTATGTCACAGGTGAATTTTTCCGGAAAACTTTCTGCGTAAATATAATCACAATAATATCGCGTCAAATTAAATCAAAATTAGTTTTCTGCAACCTAAAAATAACTGATTTATGACTGGTAAAAACCGCAGTCGCTATTCTTCAAACTGGGATACTATCGCACTTGAGGTCAAATCAAAATCAGACTGGAAATGCACGCGCTGCGGTATGCAATGCTTACGTCCAACTGATAAAAGAGATGGATTAAATCGTAGAGAACGCAGCATTAAAACGTTAGTGGTTCACCACCGAAATTATACGCCCGAGGACAACCGAGCAGAAAATCTCGCGGCTTTATGCAGCAGCTGTCATATGCTGTTCCATACGCGCAGACGGGGAAACATATCACCAGGACAACTATCTTTGTGGTAGAAAAACTAGTAGTTTAAGACAAATCAATAGTAGATAGTTATCATAAAGGTAAAAGATAAATATTATCTTTCTAAGTCAACATCACAACATTTGCTGACGCAACAACTTCGTTGAAAAATTGAAGTTGTATAGACATGAAAACTACTACGAGTTCTAACCCAAAAACTAACCAAAAATTAGTAAAGTTTGCACAGCAAATTCAACAAACAAGCACCTTCATAAGCGAAGCAGATTACTACGACTACGAAGCAGAATTAGCACAAGAAAAATCAGACTACTATCACTTGCAGTACAGATACTAAATTCAATCTCCCTTCAAGCATCAACTCTTCTTAGTCAACAACTAGTAGCAACTAACTGCTAGTTGTTTTTTATATCAAAAGTAAATTATGACTTCAGCAATTGAACGTGAAATCAACCAACTCACTCTCAAAGAATTAAGCCTAGATGCTGCTAAACTTTGGTCACAGATAGAAGAAGCAGGCGAGTTAGGCGAACAGGGTAATGTAGAACAACTCGTACAAGAACTTATGACTATTCAGGATGGTATCGAAACCAAAATCGATGCGATCGCCTGGGTAGTTGACCAGTTAAATCTTGACCTTGAAACTTGGGAGGAAAGAAAAGCGCGAGTAGCCGAACTCCACGACCAGGTAATCTCACGTCGTAAAACTCAACTTGAACAAATCAAGCGCACCCTCATCCACCTACACGAGATTGGATTAATCAATGACAAAAACATCGGTAAGGAAAGGGTAATTGAAATCAGGGATAATCCACCCAAAGTGGCTAACTTACTAGTAGAAGTAGATGATGAAGATTTTCCTGATGAATTTAGAGTTATTAAGTACCAAGCTAATAATAAGGCAATTCTTGAAGCCTATAAATCTGGTAAAGATATTAGCAATGTTGCTGAGGTAACTATCGGTAAACAGGTACGGTTTAAGGTGCAATCAGGTAGTAAAACGCGCAATAAGAAAAACCACAACTAATGGCATACGCCTCAACCATGTAAATCAAACATAGCTATATCCCATTTCCGAATATATCATCAAATGGTTAAGGGTCAAATCTTAATCATTTTTATTTTTTCTAAAAACTATAGGACTAGTATTTGATTTTTGCCAAGATAGGCACAACTTCAAGAGGCTTCTTTCCTGCGATGCACTGAGCTTGCCGAAGTGTTCCCTGTTCCCTGCATACACAAATAATTTTAGAAATCAAACCTGATTCCTATATAGCTTAATTTTAAACTTCTTCAAAAAATCATCAAAACTTTGCCTAGATTTAAAATCATTGAAGATATAATCGATGAAATAGGAAATATCAATGTTAGCAACAGTAACTATGTCGGACTAGGTACAAACATCGTTACGATAGGTTGGTATATTTAACCTTATTTAGTATGGCTCAATAGGTAATTGCATTTGATTAGGTAGTTTCTAATTTTCAACTAGTAATCAAACTACCCTTAGTTTAAGCTTAATCTGAAGGTATGCAATCACCATCAATAAAAAGTTAAATATTAGCCCTTGGAAGCAACCTTCAAATGTCATATCACAAGAACCGAAGTATAGTTATCCGTAACGCTATTATCGACAGTTTGTTTATCCTCTGGTGTTTAGTCTGGCGCACTGGTTTAGGGCTAACCTTTTTTATCATCTATGCTTCCCTTGGCTACATATATAGCTGGCCATTCTATCTTCCAATTTCGATTATTTTAGGATTTACCCCTTGGGGCTGGAAGGTACAAGAAGAAAGAAGGGATAGAGAAGAAGAACGAAAAATGAGGAAATTGAAAAATCAAATAGTGGACGATTTTATCTATGCCAAAGCCGAATCAAATATCGAGATAAATTACAGGGGAGTTATCTTCCTCAAGTCAGTATTTGGTCTATTTGTTAGCGGCTTTTGGGGGATAATATTTGGCTGGAAAGCTATTTGGAGTATGGTAGTACAGTTAGTAGATAATATCAAAACAGTTATTAAATATATATAAAATAACATTTTCATCCAACCAAACCAAGCCCAAGAGTTATTTCATCACTGTTTCAGTATCATTTGGAGACAGTAAGTATTAAAATATAACTTATTTTTGAGCTTTTAATTAATAGAAAATTTATTAACACTTCCGATAAATAAGCACCAATTAAATAATTATGTCATTCAATAATATTTAATATCTCTGGTTTTGGGATAACATCAAAGCTGACAGAGTAATTTTGTAAAAAAGTATTTTTAATATCACACAAGCTCACGCTTAATATAAATAGAAAGCTGGCATATCTCTTCATAAATAGCCAGTTACTAGTTATATCAACAGGAGTTACAACAATGGAATTAACACAGTATATGCTAACAGGGCTTCTCTACGTGATTATTTACGGATTTTCTACTTTCTTTATTTTTCAATTCTTGCTAGAGATATCTATCGCTTTTGAAAAACACTGCAACTGCACTACATCTATAAAACCCACTGTAATTCAAACCGAAACCTTAACTGAAAAATCCAAAATTCGGATATCTACCAAAAACAAACATCAAGTATCTACAACCAAACAGATGACTGTTCAACAGTTAAGAAAGAAATGCTCACAAGTTGGAATAAAATGGAGTTACGCTATCCAAGAAACCAAAACAGGCAAGAAACGACATCTCAACCGAGAAGAAATGTTAATAGCCTTAAGCCAAATTAAACAGTCAGCATAATAAAAATATAAACTGATAGTAATCCATTCTATCGCAGTATAAAATAGAGCTAAGGAAAAAGGTGGCTTATATGACTGACGATGTGGGGCGAATTGGATTGGAAGAAACAATTGCGGCATTGCGGCGGGAAATAATAGCATCCATCGTTGCCTCTCAAGACGAAAGACTGCGCTTTGAAGTCGGAGAGGTGACAGTGGAGTTTCATGTCGAAGTAGAACGCAGTGCAGATGTGAAGGGCGGAATCAAGTTCTGGGTAGTTGGACTAGGTGGAAGCAGTGGCACAAAAGACAAGTCCATTCACAAAGTAACTATTCCTCTCAAACCTCTTAGACGAGATGGAAAACCTGTGTTAACAGGCAGTGACGAGGTTCCAAAGTAGGGGGTGAGTGTGATTGCGTATGATTAGGCAGTTTGAACCAACCCTACGTGCATTGGAGATAAGATATCCTAAGTTTGGCTCTGCTTATCGCATTGGAGGCAGACTTGTACTGACTGCTGCCCATCTCCTTGCTGAAGTGGGATCTACCTGTCGCGTTAGGACAAGTCTGAGTTTTGACGAAGTGGAAGCCAAAGTCGTTTGGAAAGCTTCACAATCAGATATCGCTTTGATTGAACTGCCTGAAATCATTGCCCCCTGTGCAGCAGTCGTATTTGGCCGATTGCCGGAATCCATAATGGGAGAAACGCTTGAGTTCGACATGTACGGCTATCCACGATGGGGGTGGACACAAAGCGAAGAAGGGGCAACAGTCGGAGGGCGACATGTTAAAGGTACTATCTATCTGTCGGATACCTCACCGGATGACTTATTGGTACTAGAAGCTTTGAGAGTCCCATCCGAAGCTTTGTCTGAATCGGAGTCTGATTGGAAAGGCAATTCAGGAGCGGCAATCGTCTGTCATGGGCTGGTAATCGCGGTGCAACGACAGCATCAGAATCCGAAACGTCCTGCATCGCTCGAAGCGTCTCCACTGTGGACAATTTATAGCGATAAGCTATGGTGCAGCTTGTTGACGCAGCATGACATTAATCCAGAGCCTGCGATCGTTCGTGTCCAAAAGCAAACAAAAGAACAATCCACAAAAGCTTTCAACCCTCCACAAAAGCCGCCTTACAAGCTTGTTGGTCGCACCGATTTTTTACGTTCCCTTAAAGCAGAACTCTTCAGTGGCAACAGCATAGCTCTGAAAGGTCTACCCGGTGTCGGGAAAACAGCGTTACTTTTGGAGTTAGCTTACGAGCCTGATGTGCAGCGGTACTTTAATGGTGGTGTACTTTGGGCAAAACTAGGTCGTGATGCCGATGCAATGGCTATCTTGCTTGAATGGATTACAGCACTAGGAATTTCGCAACCCAATAGAAATGAACTGGCTGGTATTACAACCAGGGAAAAGACTATTGAAATACTAAAGCAGAGAATTCAAGAAAGAATCAATGTTGATAATAACCCATTCCTGTTAGTAATTGACGACGCTTGGGAATCTGAAACTGCATTAGCTCTCAAACTTGGTTCTACAAACTGTACTTATATTATTACGACTCGTTCTTCCCTGATTGCATTAGATTTTGCAGGAAAAAGCGTTAAAGAAATAAACGAACTGAGTGAAGATTCAAGCTTAGAGTTGCTGAGACAAATATCAGGACGAATAGTAGAAACCTATCAAGAGAAAGCAAAACTACTAGCAAAAGCGGTTGGTTATTTGCCACTTGCACTAATCTTAATGGGAAGATATTTACAAAAAGAGTCTGATAGCCGTTCTCCTAATCGGATAGAAAAAGCACTTAAAAATTTACAGAAAACTGAGATGCGATTGAGACTAGAGCAACCTCAAGTATCGCCAGGTACTAATCCTAGCTTACGAGCAGGTACACCATTGTCCTTACTTGCAGTTATTGAGATCAGTTATGAAGCACTAGATGATGAAGCAAAAGTAGCTTTCTGTGCATTATCAATTTTTCCACCCAAGCCGAACTCCTTCTCAGAGGAAGCAGCTTTAGCAGTAAGCCTAACTCCTGATGTTTCGTTGTATAAGTTATATGATTCCGGGTTGCTGGAGAGTGATGAATCAGGACGCTACAGGCTGCACCAAACAATTTCTGATTATTCACGAGAAAAATTAATCGATCAATCTGTTTATGAGAGGATGGCTGTTTTCTACGCTGAACATGTTGAAAGTAATAAAAGAAATTACGACTTGATCGATCAAGAATATATCAACATAGTCGCGTCGCTTGAGGCTGCAAATCAGAAAAAAATGCACTTTATTTCTATAAGACAAATGAAGGCATTTTATCCGTTTTTAGAAGCTAGAGGTCTGTATGAAAAAGCAGAAAACATTTTAAATGAAATCAAAGAACAGTTTGGGAATCTGGATCAAGAGTGCAACCTAACGCAAATTCTTCTAAACTTGGGCAGAGTCAGACACCGACTTGGGAAATATAGTAGATCAAAAGAGGATTTACAAAGAGCAATAGATCTATCTGAAAAATGCAACGATAGTGAAACAATTATTTATTCTAAATTAAATTTAGGGGTGCTAGAAGAGATACAGGGAGATGATGGAGAAGCAGAAAGGCTTTACAAAGAGGCTTTAATACTTGCCAAACTAAATGGAAACGATGAAGCAGTAAGTATTGTATGTAGAACTATAGGCTCACTATTGCTCAACTCCAAAAAATATCTTGAAGCAAAGGGATACTTTGACGATGGATTAGTATCAGCAGAAAAAAATAGAGATGAACAAGTTATTTGTGGGATCTTAATTAATTTAGGATGGGTATCAGCTATTTCAGGGAATGTTGAAGATGCAAAAGAATATTATCGAAAGAGTATAACTATAGTTCGCAAACTTAAGCATTACGATTTTGCTACTTATGTACGGCAAGGGATGGGAGAAATAGCTAAGCGAAAAGGTGACTACAAGCAGGCAGAATACCATTATAAAAAAGGTCTTGCGCTTGCTAATCGAATTGGATTTCATGAGAGGAAGATTATACTGCTTCAAAATTTAAGCTCAGTTTTAACAATTCAACAGAAGTATTTACAAGCTGATAAATGCCTTCGGGAGGCTTTATTAATTGCTTCTAATATTGAACATTACGAGTTAGTTGATCACATTATTAAAGACATAGCCAGGCTGCTGAATGCTCAAGATGATTATCAACGAATGGAAGATTAATGTTTTAAGTCTTTATCCAGATCTTAATTGTACTCATTTAAGGAGAATATCATGGGAAACGTCACTGTTTGCAAAACTGAAAAGCAGCTAAAAAGCGCTCTTTCCAACAAGGATTCCACTATAAGAATTGAAAATTCTGATTTGATAAACAAAGTCAAAAGCATCAAGGCGCTTAAGCTTAAAACTTGGACATCAATAGCTACAGGTCTGGTGGTTGTAATAGGTGCGGCAATAGTTGCCGCACATCCACCTGAGCCAGGAGACGTTGCAATCCCGGTGGTTAAAGGTACTATTCGTTTTGGTGGTGGAACAGTAGCCGCAGTTGCTGCAACCGTTATCATAGGCAAAATTGGTTTCGTAGCAGCAGCAGCATTGATAACGCTGGGTGTTACATTTGGCGGAATTGATCTTCTAAATTCGCTTTATCATGATTATGAAATTACTGAAAGTGGAAGCAATTATCTGGTTTTGCAAAGAGGATAAATAACTACAGTAGTCAGCAGCCCAACAACCCCAATGCACCCGACCGCCGAGAGCTTATTTGTAAGCATTCGAGGCTATCTGCGGCGAGTTGAACTGACATTGAATTGTTTTTGCTGCCTAGCATAACAACTCAACTTGATGATCTTTGCGATCGCCCCACCAAAAATCTCAAAACAAAACCCTCACCGATAAATTTCAAAACTGAAGAACGCTAATGGCTCTGATCAAATTGTCTCGAAATACTTTTTCACATCCTTAGTTCTTCCTTTGGACAAGATAGCCTTGGCGGTAATCACTCTTCTTTAATTTGGAAGCTTGACGTGCAGACCACTGACGCATAGGAGTAACTTTCTCTACATGAACTAGCTTCTGGCGATAAGTATCATTACCCGTTAGTTGGGCGATCGCACCAGCAATAAATCGAGCGCAGCGTTCTGGCTGAGACGAGACTTGTTCCTCTGCAAACCGGATGACTAGCCAGTTGGCATCGACAAAACACTTGTTTCGGTAATCATCCTCGCCGATACAGTGGGTAGGCTTAAAAGTTGCAAACGAAATTGGCTCATCGACCTCCAAATCTATGTGTAAGCCAGTATTGGGTTCAATAATAAGAAAATCAGCCGTAAAAGGTAGTCGATGCCCTGGTGGAAGCATCACCTGCTGGGGAGAAACAATTTCACCAAAATAGTGTTTGAGAACATTTTCAAACAGCCCCTCACTTGCCCCGATTGGTGCATCTCCCTGTCCAGAAGGAAAAACTAAAGGGGTAAACTGTTTTTTTTCTTTAACTAACTCTGGGATAACAACAATTGGATATTCTGGTGTCTTTGCCATACTTGCACTAACTCTTCATACTGCAATTATCTAAATTCACAACGCCATTACACAATCAACAAAATACTGAAAATCAACCAACTTTTTTCTAATTTTTGGACGCAAGAATTAGAAAATTATCAGTTCTCGTACAGCATCCCTTCTGGATAAGATTACTTCTGAGTACGCTACAAGCAACTAAGATGAAGTCTAGCTTTGACTATCTAGAAGACCTTCTTGCGGACAACTATCCAATCATCGCCTGCGAATCCCCCCTCCAAGAACGTCACCGCCTCCTCACCCGAATCACTACTTACTGTCAGCAAGCAGGCAAAAAAGCCTATATATGGAATCTCAGCGAGGACAGTATTAAAGAACTAGCCGTCAGCGCCGAAGAAAATCTCGTTCTTCGAGAGTTTGACGACTATAAACCTTCGATAAAACAAAATAAAGAAGACTATTTTCAAGTACTCAATTTCTGGAAGGTTTATTCTGGCACTGGAGTATTAATCGTTGAGAATATCTTCCCTTGGATAAAAGAAAATACACATAAAGAAACCGATTCTATTATATCAGAATGGATTAAGTCGTCGCTAGTTAACCTCAAATTTCATACCAAAGATAAAGACAAAACTACTTTATTACTAGGAGCCAACGCTGAGATAGCAAGCGAAATAGCGGCAGAAATTCCCCTATGGAGTCAAGAACTACCAGATGCACAAGAAATTATTGACAGTTTAATTAAAAGCAAAAAATTTTCTTTCACATATACGGATCAAGACTATTTAGAAATTGCTAACACTGGTGCTGGTTTGTATATTTCTGATGTTATGTATTGCCTAAACGATATTAGTCAAAATCATGATTTAGGCGATTCCAGTGAGATAGCCAAGCTTCTACTAGCAAAAAAAATTCAACAGATCAACCGCTTGTATGACATTGAATTCTTACCTCCGCCAAAAGTCCAACTTGGCGGGTTGGAACTCATGCAGCAGTCATTCAAAAAGTTCAAGCGATTGCTTACCCCGCGTGCCAAACAATATAATCTGCGCGTACCCAAAGGGATTATGCTTGTGGGGCCACCGGGGACAGGAAAATCACACTCAGCAAAAGCCTGTTCCCAGAATATGGGTATTCCCCTTATCATGGTCGATTGGGGCAACTTTAGAAGTTTTGGCAACCAAGCAGAAATGAAACTCAAACGCTTGTTGCGGCTGGCAGATAGGCTCAGTCAAGTAATTTTGTACTTCGACGACTTTGATAAAGGCTTCGCCGGGGATGATGACCTCGCCAAACGGCTTGCTGGCCAACTGTTGACATGGATGCAAGAGCGCACGTCAGATGTATTGGTCATCGCCTCAGTCAACCGAATGGAATGGCTGCCACCCGAACTCACCCGTGCCGGACGGTTTGACTATTTATTTAAGGTAGACCTGCCCAATAATGGGGAAAGATATAGTATCTTCAAACTGCACGCTGCCCGATTTGACGAACGTTTTCGCAATGGCGGCGACCCCTGGAGCGAGGAACAGTGGCGCAGAATTCTTAAAGCCACCAATCGGTGTGTAGGTGCAGAAATCCAGACAATTGTAGAACGCGCCGCTAGTACCATATTCTGCGAAACAGTAATAGAAGATACCTACGCATCAAGCAAACTCCCCGCACTCGAACTAACAATCGAAGCATTGCTAGAAGAACGCCGCCAGATTAACCCGCTTGCTATCCGCGAAGCCGATAAAGTCGAGTCGATGCGTAACAAAGCTGACCAACAAGCTTTACCTAGTAGTCCCCTCGACGAAAGCAAGTTTGCTGTTGGCAACATTGATATTTTCAGCTAGCACACATCATAAATCAATTCAAAGTTTCATCATGTTTGAACGAAAGCAAATGTAACCAAAACATTTCAAAAGTTCATAATGCCTGCCATTTCTAACCACTCTACTACTTTATTTATCTAAGATTATGGAAGTTACAAGACAAACCGCTCAAACCAACATTCAAACTAAACAAACACAAAATCCCAAAAAAAGCCTATTTTTCAGAATTCTCAATATTGCTGGCCCAATTGCCGGTTTTACTGCTGCCCTCTCACCCCTACCACTATACTTTTGGACTCGCCAGCCCCAGTATCTACCTATTGGTGCAACCTTTACCAGTAATAATCAAATAGTTCAACTCGAACTAGCAGACGATAGAAAAGAATATGCCCACGGACTCAAATTTCGTGACTCGATTCCCGAAAATCACGGAATGCTATTTGTCCTCAACAAACCTGAAAAAGTTAAACTTTGGATGCAGGATACGTATATTCCTCTAGATATGATATTTCTCCAAGACGGAGTTATTAAATCAATCGTAGAGGCGGCTCCTCCCTGCAAAACAAAAACCTGTCCTAAGTACGATTCCATCTATCCTGTTAACCAAGTTATCGAACTACCTGCTAACAGTACCAAAACCCTCAACCTCAAAGTAGGCAAGAAGCTCCATCTCGACTTCAACCCAAATCAAACGCAGAATTAGTTGACGGACAATTTATTTCACTCGGTAAATTAACGGTAAACCACCGTAATTACACTACCTCATATATCAATTACTGACCCCCGATATAGACTATATCGGGGGTCAAACATTATGAAATAAACCACTGATTTAAAAATTGGAATTTGTCAATCCAATTTTTCTAATTTTTTACTAATGATTTACTGAAAAACATAGTGTTTAAAAATGGAAAATTCTTAGATGCTTTTACGGATATTATCCTTATAAAATAGGTTCACAAGCGAGAAGTTGGAGCAGAGATTTACTCCAATCCAAACTATGTACTAGGGGCAGACTCCGCCAACGGAATAAAGCAGTAATTCAGTCGTAATTACCCCTACAAAGTTTCATCCAGTAATTTCCGAAATCATCTACTTTTTTTATGAGAACAGACTACGAATCTAATTTTAGCAACGATCGCGTTCCTTCTTACGAAGAATACGGATACCCCGCTCCCACCCGTCGCCGTCGCAACTGGAAAGAAAACGCCAGCATCGCCGGACTAATGGCAGTTGGTACTGGCTTGATGATTGCAGATATCTCCATTCATCACATGGTAATGGCATCGCTGGCTTTTGGAACTGGCATTGTAGCGTTACTACCCAAGGAAGCAAACTTGCTACTTTCCAACTTCGAGCGTATGCAGCGCAAGTATGGCATCAATATCTATACCGTCTTGTTCTGCTTGGTAGGTGTAGTATTTATGTTGGATATGGCCGCTGCACCTGCAAACGCCCAGTTCATGCAAAACGCAGAGGACTTTTTCACAGAGTATTTTACAGGTGTTGACGCAGACATCATTAAATACGTATTTGCAGTACTGCGCGGTCTGTTCTTAATTTACCTTGGTATTGGTCTGATCCGGGTCGTTCAATCAGCCAGAAACGACGAGGATTGGCAAACAATCGCCCGTACACCAATTATCGTTGCCCTCACAGTTGTAGTTGGAGATTTGCTTGCAGGGCTGGTAACAGGCTGAGGAGCCACTCGTCAAAAAAGCCACCACGAGTGGCACTATTCCACAAGTGCCACTCATCAAAATTTCAAAAACTGACTTTTGTTTTTCGTAATAATGGGCAGAGAACGGGAATTTCGTACTGTCAACCGCGTATTAGGAGACCAGCCACGCCTCGGGCCATTCCCCGCCGACCAAATTGTTCCCTGGAGTGCGATCGCTCTCATCTCCTACATGGTAGTCAAGGGTTTTATGCAAGCTTCTTGGCTTGCAACCGGAATTGTAACCGCCTGGGGATGGGCAACCTGGTGGACAGTAAGTTCCAACAAAGCCTTTTTCGGTAAGTTTGTCGGCACACCCCGCATCACCCGTGGCTATAAACCTTTTGTCTCTCTCGTTAATCCTTTACAACCTCAACCCAAGAAGAAGCGCCAGCTGAAAAAACGCAGATAAAGCTTCTGGTAAAAAAGAATTCAGGAGTCATGAGCCAGAATTCAGTTCTGAATTCTGTGTGACTGGTAAATGAATAAACGGGTTTAAATCCCCACTTTCTTGTTCTGAATTCTGAGTTCTGACTTCTCATTAAGAAATATCACCGAACGAAACTACAGGCTATGAGTTCGACCGCCTCAACGAAAATAAAGCACAAAATTGGTAAAAAATCTCTCGATACCGAACAATTAGGTGTTGTCAAAAACCTGACACCGTTTGAGGATATTACCCATTTAGCCGGGATTGCAAGTATCTCGCTTGCTGGTCGTAGAGATATCGGCGCACTTATTCTCCAGAAAAAAGAAGATATTCAAATCAAGTTCTGCTTTGACGTACAAGGAATTCACACATCTTTACCAGAAGAACAGATTCTCCCCATTTTTGAAAATATTGAGGGCGGACTCAAAGAACTTCCCGAACGCGAAACCTTAACAATTCATCTTGGTTCGTTCACTGATGATTTTCTCCGGCAGCAGGAACTAAAAAAGATAGAGGATAAATGCGACCTAGAGCAATTAACTTTATTAGTGCGATCGGAACGTCTGCGAGCGAGAGAACTTACCGAAGCAGGAACCCGTAAAAACAAGTTCTTACGTTTCTGGTGTACCTATAGTGTCCTGGCTTCTGAAGACAGTCGCTCAAATGATGCAATTGAAAAAACTATCAAACAATTACAAAATGCCTGGTTCCAATTTACTGGCCAAATTCACGGTGTGCGGCAAGAACGAATCGAAACAATCTTACGGGATAGTTTTACCTCTGGGTTTCAACGGTGGGAACAACTTTTTACAAACTCGATGGGGCTTTCAGTACGAGCAGTCACAAGTGAGGAAGTATGGTCAATTCTTTGGAGTCAATTTAACCGTAGCGACGCACCCAAAGTTCCCAATCCCCTCATATTAGATGAAGAAGGACTTCGAGAAGTTCAAAGCAGCGATTTCCATATTCGCCACCTGATGCTGGAGAACGAAAAATCTGTCCCGTTTCTCGATCGCAGCTGGGTAAGACTACAAGACAAGTATATTGGTGTCTTACAATTTAGCGAAAAGCCCCAAGGGTGGGTAGACGAATACGCCCAGCTTCGATACCTTTGGGAGGTAATATCCAAAGAAAAAATCTCTGATACTGAGATTATCTGCCAGCTATCTAAAGCTAACCAGGGACTAGCCAAAACTGCCCTTCAACGGATTACCAAACAGTCAATTACCTCCAGCGCGATGTCTTCTGAGAAGGGATCAATTGACGTAAAAGCCAATATGAACATTGAGGAGGCAGTTAAGGCACAAGAAACTATCCTCAGAGGCAGTCTACCCATCCATACTGCCGTTGTTTTTTGTGTTCATCGTCACAGTCGTCAAAAACTCGATGAAGCTTGCCAATACCTTTCTAGCTGCTTCTTGCGTCCTGCCGTAGTTGATAGAGAAATCGAGTATGCTTGGAAGACATGGTTACAATGTGTACCTGTAGTCTGGGAAAACCTACTTACAAGACCCTTTAACCGTCGCCTCCCCTATTTCTCATCAGAAGTTCCCGGACTCATGCCGATAGTTAGAACGGCTACGGGAGATAAATCCGGGTTTGAGCTAATTGCTGAAGAGGGAGGAACTCCAGTACATCTCGACTTGTACAAGCAGCACAAAAATCTCGCTATTTTTGGTACTACCCGTGCTGGTAAATCTGTCTTAGTAGCAGGTCTATTAACACCTGCCTTAGCTCAAGACATTCCCGTAATTGCACTTGATTATCCCAAACCCGATGGTACTAGTACGTTTACCGACTATACCAAATTTATGGGAGAAGAAGGGGCATATTTCGATATTAGTAAAGAATCGAACAACCTATTTGAATTACCTGATTTAAGGGGGTATGAGCCTGAACTTATTAAGGAGAGGATGACCGATTTTAAGGAATTCCTGAAATCAACATTAATGATAATGGTACTTGGGACAAACCCTGTAGGGATAAGTGCCACAATGATATCAAATATCGAGAGTATCATTACAATCACAATTGAAACTTTTTACAACGATGATGATATCAAACTTCGATATAAACTTGCACTAGAAAATGGATTAGGAACAAGTGAATGGGCAGATATTCCAACACTTAAGGATTTTTATAATTATTGTTCGCCTGGGTTTATCAAACTCGATTCCATCACCAATAATAGTAAAGAAATTCTCGATGCCCTTGACCAAATTAGATTGCGATTAAAGTTCTGGTTAAACTCACGAGTTGGACAATCAATCGCCAATCCATCTAGCTTTAAAACTGATGCCCGACTACTGGTATTCGCACTGCGATCGCTTGGGAGTGAAGCTGATGCCGCAGTCCTTGCTCTTAGCGCCTATTCCGCAGCATTACGTAGAGCTTTATCATCCAAAGTATCAATATTTTTCTTAGATGAAGCGCCGATTTTATTCAGTTTTGACAGCATAGCCGAGTTAATTGGTAGACTCTGCGCCAACGGTGCAAAAGCAGGTATACGTGTAATTTTATCCGCCCAAGAACCAGAAAGTATTTTCCAAAGTAAGTCTGCCTCCAAAATATTTGCTAATATCACAACCCGCCTTATCGGTCGGATTCAAACATCAGCTGTTGACCCATTTGTGAGCAGGTTTAAATACCCTTATGAAATTATCTCACGCAATAGTACTGAAGCATTCTTCCCAAAACGCGAAAGTATTTACTCACAGTGGTTACTTGACGATAATGGCAAACTTACTTTCTGTAGGTATTACCCTGCTTATTGCTTACTTGCAGCAGTAGCAAATAACCCGAATGAGCAAGAATTACGCACTCTCTTCCTCAATAAATATGCCGATAATCCAATGCTGGGTATGGTGAGATTTTCTGAGGTATACATACAAATGCTTCGGGGGGATGAGTTAAGCCAAGAAGCACAACAATTACTGGATAACAATAACAATAAGCAATTAAAGTCAGCATAAATTATATAAGGCAAACTAACAAATAATCTGGACTGGGAAAAAGAAGAATCAATAAATCATAAAAAAGTGGCTTAACTTTAATTGCCACATTGGTTATTTTATCCACAAAAAGTATGAAACACAAGTTCAAGTTTAGTAAGAAAGGGGCAATAATCGGGTCAATCATTGGTCTGGTTACTTTACTCGGTACAGCACCCAGTTATGCTTTTTCAATTGACGATTTTTTCAAGGTTTTAGGCAAATTCAATAACTATTTTGAGGAAACCAAAAACGAACTCACCGCAGCAGCTAATGAATGGGGTGGGATGAAAAGCGAAGCTAAAACTGCTATTCAGACTGGCAGTATGGATATGCCAGACCCAGTAAATTCAGCCGAAAAGCTCAAAGAGCAACTCAAGGGAAAGGGTAACTGGAATGAAAGTAACACAGTTGAAGGTGCTGTAGGTGCAGCTAACGAACTGGAGAGAGAAACCACCCGCGCCACGATCGCCAGCGTCTTAGGGGAAATCGGTCAGGAACGTACCAAAAATGAAATAGAAGCAACTGAACAAACTGTAGCTGAGGCCAAAGAACTTGCGGAATCTGCACAGGCAATGGATGCTTCACAAAACATTCTTAAGGTAATTGCTGCCCAAAACTCGCAAATTGTCTCAATGTTGGGGCAATCCCGTACCGACGGACTGCAAGCACGGCACGATGTCCAGCAAACTAACCTGATGCTAAGTCAACTTGCCGAGCAAGGGGCAAGCGATCGCCGTCGTCAAAACCTGATGATGGACGGTATCAGCGCCCAGTACATCGAAATCAGCGGGTTTAGTAGTCTCAAAACTACTGCTGGGCAATAATTCACCCTAATTAGTTGGTCATCTCAATTGCAGAGATGACCAAACCTTCACGCCTGTTAATCAAGTGCTATGTTAGAACACCTCATAATTGCAACCGACCCATTTTTTGGACAAGACATTTTAGAAAATGCCGCCGCCGGAGCGCAATTAGTAGCTGAAGGTTTCAATGAACTTTGGCAAGAAACCCTCAACGGTAGCTTGTATGGCTCAATGTGCAAAGTTGGTCAGTTTTTTGCGATCGCAACTCTCACCCTTTTTATGGTTGAGTTAGGCAAAAACTGGATAAATCAAGAGGATATGAAAGCCCTCTCTAGTTGGATATGGCCCATCCTGGTTATCGGGCTACTAGCTAACAATGGCACTTTACTCAGAAGTGGAACACTCGCAATACGAGGATACATTAATACTGTCAATAGTGACATTCTTGAATTTACCGCTGCCGGAGCAAACCTAGAAGTAGCATTCAATCGAGCAGTCGGCAATATTGCCCTCCAGCAACAAGTAGGGGCAGCAATGGAAAGATGTCGCTCGATCCCTGGTAACACGCAAGATTCAATCACCTGCTTGCAACAAGCAGAAGCAGAACTCAAAACCTCTGCACCCGATCTATTCAAAGGAGAAGCTCCCGATAGCGGTAGTTGGGAGTTTAACCCACTTCAGGCTTTATCTGATGCCAAAGATGCGCTCAACGACCTCTCCCCCGGTCAAATTGCCGAAAAGATTGGTAATTCTATCACTAGTACAATCGGTTCGATGATCACTGGATTTGTCGCAGTCATCCTCCTCGCCCTAAATAACGCCTACCAGTGGGGTATCGAATTCACGATGCTTTTAACTGCCCTGCTTGGCCCATTGGCAATAGGCGGTTCACTACTCCCTTTTGGCGCAAAACCTATTTTCGCTTGGCTAACTGGTTATTTCACCGTTGGAATGGCAAAACTTTGCTTCAACATGATTATTGGTTTGTGCGGACAACTAATTGCTAATTCCGAACAAAACCAACCGATGATATTTCTCCTTTTTGTTGGGTTGGTTTCTCCTATCCTTTCATCTGCATTAGCCGCAGGTGGTGGAATAGCTGTTTGGACAGGATTAGGTAAGACAGTAGCATTTGGATCTGAAATTGCAGCAGGAATCGCTACTGGTGGAGCAAGTACAACTGCTACGGTTGCTGTCAATGCCACCAAATTTGTTAGTTCAAAAATTAAAGTTAAAAAGTAATTAGTCAGAATTCAGAAGTCAGGAGTCAGAATAAATGAGACAGCCAGCCAAGACATTTCAAGATTTAATAGTTTGGCAAAAAGCACATCAGTTTGTTTTATCGCAAATAAAGGGTTTAAGACCCCAACCAAAACACGTAGCCCCCGTTTCAGTTGGGGCTTAAATCCCCGTCTGAAACTGTCTAAAATGTTTGAATTTTGAATTTTGAATTTTGAATTGTTAATAGTATATCAATTTACTGGTCAGTTCCCTAAATCGGAAATTTATGCTTAAACCTAAGTCTAAATCTCAACCAGCCCGCCTCCTCAGTTATGGTCAATCTACTTCTACACCTATTGCAATGGCAATCACCATAACAGCAGGAGCAACTATTTTATCTATCCTATTGCAAATTATAAATATTGGTATGAGTTCTAGTACAAATCGTCATGTCAGAGGCATGACAGTTGTTCAACTTCAAGATGGCTCTATTTCACCTGGTAAATTTGCTGCTCCCAACGAACGCGAAGACGAAACTATCAAACGCTTTATCTCAGATAGCATGATTAAAATGTTCGGTTGGAACGGAATAATCGAAGCAACAGAGAATGGCGAAAACGTTACCAAACCTGATAAAGGAATAGATGTTCAAACAACAAAAAATAGTAGAAAAAGAATTCCGACTAGAGCCTGGGAAGCTGCATTTGCACTATCTGAAAATCAAGATTTTCGGGCAAACTTCCTCAAAAAGTTAGCAGAAATTGTCCCAAATGGTGTATTTAACGGTGAAGTTCAAGTCTCACTCGTCACCCGCCATATCTCTGAACCCAGAAAAATCAAGGATGGAAAGTGGGAGGTTGATTATATCGGCACGCTTGTAAGCTTTGATAGAAATGAAAATCAAGGTAAAGGAATCGCCTTTAACAAAACAATTACTGTCGAAGCTATCGATACTCCCAAATTACCAGCCAAGCCAACTGAACTTGATAAAAAAATTTATTTAGTACGAGAGCCAAGTTTAGAAATTACTCAAATTGTTGATTATAATCTCGGCAAAAAAGAAAATAATTAGTAATTAGATACCAAAATATGTTACAGCTACAGAATGAGGCTTCAAATAAGCATGAATTATCTTCCGTAGATAGTCTTTTACCAATTGAGAGTAAAGATATAAAACTTTTAGAAGATGAACTGGAAGGTTCACAATTTGAGGTAGCCGAAGAAGATGAACTTGAAGTAGAAGACCCCGCATTAATACAAACTAAACACGATTTTGTCACATCCCCCTGGTCAAGATTAGGAATTATTGGTGGTGCATTCGGTGCTGGGTTCCTAGTTATATTTGTTGTCCTCAACGGCATGATGAATGGGGGTGGTAAAAATGCAAAAAAACCAGAAGTAACCCCTACCCCCACTCCCACAGTTGCGGCATCTGAGAAAAAAGATGGGGATGTTTATGCCAAGCTTGCCCTTGCCAAGCAACAGGAAGAACTTGATGCACTAAATGGTAAAGGCAAGACAGAAGACAAAGAAGAGAAAAAGGAAGGTGCTGAAGAAGAACAATCCAAAAACAAAGAGAAAACACGTTCTACTCGACAACGAAGGGTAGTCGCTCAAGAAACTCCCCCTACTTCCAGAAGACGTGTATACCGAGAAGAAGCACCCGAAACTGTTAGACCAAGACGTAGAGAAGTCGCTTCACAGCCAATACCACCCCTGCGTCCTAGCGCTCCTCTGCCAAAATTTGCCAAACAAATAGTTGCCAGCAACCAGAGTGTCGCCAAAGACCCAATAGCCGAACTCGAACGCCTGCGTAGTCTGGGTTCGGTTGGTCGGGTTGATTATATGTTAGCCAGTACCACTGTAAGTGAACCTACAAGCACAACAGCAGAAGAAGTTACAGCTAAAACTGAAGAAACATTACGCCCAGCAGAACAAAATACCAGTCGCTCCCGTCGTCGCCGTAACCGCCGCAGCGAGAATACCGAAACAGTTACCAACACTCCCAGTCAAATTGAAGAACTACGGCCGCGTTGGGAACCTGTAAACACAAACGACAGTACTCCAGAGTATAGCAATACTGGTGACGAAGAAAACAATCAAGCCGTACCAGTTATTTATAGCTTCTCGGTAGAAAAACCACAAACTAGCTCAGAACTTGGCAAAGAAAAAACCGTAGAATCCAGTTTTGCTGGTAATAAAGAAAACAACCCCACTCAGCAAGTCGAACGACTTGCAAATAACTACTTGCCAGAAGAAGCACAGATACTTCAAGAAACACAACCACAGTATCTAGTTGTCGGTTCGTTTGCAAGTGCAACCCTCGTAACTCCGCTCGTTATGCCCCAAATCAGCAATAACGGTCGTTCCCAGGAGCAGACAAATACGTTACGGTTTGTCGCCCAGTTGAACGAGCCGCTTTACAGCAATACTGGCGAAATAGCCATTCCAGCAGGAACACAGGTAACTATCGCCATGATTTCGGTTGATAGCACATCAGGCGTGCGTGCCGAAGTCACGGCCATCCTCAAAGACGGAACCGAATATCCCCTATCACCCGGAACAATATCAGTCCTGGGAGAAGCAGGTTCCCCCCTAGCCGCCAGACCCTACGACGACAAGGGATCTGAAATTGCCAAGTATGATGCCACTTTAGGAACAATAGCTGGTATTGCCAAGGTAGGGGAAATTATCAACCAGCCGGATGAAGAAGTCACAGAAGATTTGCCTTTAGGTGGGACAAGAACCCGCAGCCGCAATAGCAACCGCAACCTGGGAGCTGCTTTTCTTGAAGGTGCCTTTGGCAAACTTGGCGAAACAGTCAGCAAGCGGACAGAACGTGCCACTGACGAAATCAACCGCCGTCCCAATGTCTGGTATGTGCCTAAAGACACCAAAATCACTATCAAAGTCGATAGGTCAATCAAGCTGTGAAACTCAGATATATAGCCGACTTTAGTTTAATTATCCGTTGCGCGATTGCCTCTGGCACTGCGCTCCGCGCGATCGCCTTTGGCGGGTGCCTCACCATTGCCTCCGTATTTACACTAAGCCAGCTTGTGCTAGCAAATACTATCCGTCAAGTTGCAGCGTCCCAGGTGTCAGGGGAAAATGCCCAATTGCAGACAGTTAAGGTCTGGCCCGGACATGGGGTATCAATATCGTTTTACAATACCAGAGAAGTCATCAAGAAAATCTGGCTGGATGACCCATCTAGGTTTGTTTTTGATGTAGACGGATGTCTTGAAGGCTTGGGTAAGTGTTCTAACAACAGTTCGGGTGCTGGACTAATTCATATTCGCCGCATCGAGACAGTCAAAATCCCCGGTTTACCACAAGCTTCTTACGGGGCGCACATGACGGTGATTACCGAATCTGGGTCAACAAGGAAAAGCTATCACTTTCGGATTGTAGCGGGTAGTGGCACACCAGAGTACAGCCAAATTGAGATTATTGGCGATACTCCCAGCAAACCTGAAGAAGTAAAACCAAAAGTCAGTTACACCGCATTATCTGATAGCAGACATATCGCCAAAGGGATGCAAGTTGCCCTGAAAAACCAGTGGGTTACGACAGACAGCAAGCTTTGGAAGCGTCTCAACCAACTTGTTGAGTTGCGATCGCAAGGAGAGGAACTTGTTGTCGCCGCCAGCACCACCGGAGTATCAATGCAGTTGGTTGAAAAACTTATGCTGCTAGGTGGAAAGCGCTTCTTAGAAATACCGCCACAGCGCAATAACCCTCCCATAACACCAAATACAGGTAAAACAAAGTTTCTCTGGAATCAATAATTTTTAAACAACCAGTGATGTATAACGAAAATCTGACCTCTAACAACCAAATTTTAGATATCACAACCGAGGTAACTGCGATCGTACCAGTGAGAGCTGCAAGTCAGGAAAGTACTCACAACAAAACCAACCGAGCGCTTGAGTATCGGATGGAAAAGTTTAATAATTTACGCTACCTGATGGTAGCAGGACTTATTGCAGGACTTGCCCTACATGGGTTAATCCGGTTTGGAGGTAGCTACAATATCGGCAGTCTCCTATTCGGTGATAAAGCTGTAGCTCAAACAGTTCTATCGAAGTATTCAAATTTGAACACTTCGATAGATAAAACAAAACAAACAAAACAGCCACAGCCCGTTGCAACTAAATACGTCAACGGCGCACCTACTCCTGACTGGAGTAGTATCACGTTCAAAAATATGAAATTTGGCGGTGCTGGCAGCGTCGAATTTCCTAATATCAAAAACCCTGGTATGAAGGAGACACGCACCTGGAGTACCGGACAAAGCCTTGCCGAAGTCATGGAACTGGGCGATTTTGAAGCAACTGAGTTCAATATTGAAGATTTCACGCTTGAAGATATCGCCAGCATCACGGGCGTTCAACTCAAAAATCTCAAACTGTCAGATTTTGAAACACTCAATTGGCAAACACTTGAAGACCTCGCCGAAGCAATTCCTAATTTAGAAAATTCAGAAGTCGGAGCTATCCCACCAATTCAAGAACTAGTGACCAAAGTAACAGGCAGCACTGCAAGCTACCAAACTGTTGGTGAAGTGCTAGACAATTATCCCGAACTGGGAGAAGTGGAACTTGGTAAGTACGTCAAACTTGATAAGTATAAACTAACCAGCATCCCCGGTATTCAGGATGCACAGCTAAAGGACTTTACTAACTGGCAAAACACAACAATTAGTAAGGTTCCAGGATTGGCTGATGTACCGTTTGATCAGTTCCCCAGTGTTCCCATCCCCGATGTTAGCTTTATCGGCAAAGTAGACTTACCCCTCGGTTCGCTTGAAAGCGGACGCTGGAAGTCAATAAGCGGTAGCTATCAAGCTGGGTTTAATGTCCCGTGCGAGAAAAAGTGTGGTCATATCGAAGTTTCGGGCAGTGAGACTATCGTTGGCGCACAATGGATGTCTGGTAAAGACCAAAACGTTAAAGGCGGATTCGGCATCTTGGGCAGCCTCAACGGTGGGAAAGAACCCACAGGTCGTCATCCCTTTGGAAAATCATTTAAACAAGTCATCTGGGACATTAACGAGGCCGACGGCAGTATCACCACCGCGATGTTTTTCCGTATCTGCAAGCGGGGATGGGTTGACTTAGGCTGCTCGCCCTACTTCGTTGGCCCAGTTCCCTTCTTCACCTACCGCGAGATAGACCCAATTATCCTTGGTACACCCCTTACCGTACCAAAGAAGTAAAAAGGCAATCATAGAAGAATTTATCCTCTTTAACTTTTGACTTTGAGAAGAAATTCCACACAACTAATGGAGAAATATGCAACTTCACTTCATCGCATATTTATTCGATTTATTCATGCAAAATCAGCACAGATTAATATGAATAATTATCTGTTTTCAATCGCTAAAACTAAGACTGTTAGAGAAGTAAAAGCTAACAACAAAAATAGCAATACTGACTTTAGTAAATATACAGATAAGCTCATGTCACCTCAAGGTTTACTACTTGCAGGGGGAATTGGCTTAATGTTGCTTTTACAGCTTTTTAGTAATGGCAAAAAAGGCAAGCTTGCTACTAGCTATTGGGGCGGAGCAAAGGAAACTGCCCAAGCTAAGAAAAAAGCCTTGAAGCAAATCTTAGCTCCTAAGTGTGATAGTGCTAGTCTGTATATCGGAGTACATAGATATAAGGGTCAAAAATCACCCAAGGGGAGTGGGGGAGTACCAGTTTATGTACCCGATGTCCAACGCGGAACTGCTGTAATTGGCGCACCTGGTAGCGGTAAATCATTCTCGGCTATCAACCCGATGATTTACTCAGCAATAGACCAAGGTTTTGGTATCGTACTATACGACTTTAAGTATGCCAGTCAAGCCAAAATCGCCAGTTATGCCAAATCAAAGGGGTATGACGTACACATATTTGCACCAGGATTCCCCGAATCGGAGGTATGTAACCCAATCGATTTTTTACGCGACAGTAGCGATGCTGAAACCGCACGGCAGTTAGCTACAGTAATTAACAAGAACTTCCGCCTGTTAGGTAATGCCTCTGAGGATGCATTCTTTGGCCCTGCGGGCGATCAGTTGACGCAGGCTATCTTAATGCTAACCAAGGAGTTTGGCGATCGCGCTGATATTATGACGGCTGCGGCAATACTTTCCAGTGAGAAGATGGTCGAACGCTTGATGGCAGCAGCACTAAACCCCTGGATTAAGATAGCTTTTGGTCAATTATTTAGTTCGGCTGGCTCCGAAAAAACCGTGGCGGGTATCGCTGGTAGCGCTTCATTGATGTTCACCCGGTTCATGGCAAGGGGTACATTGGGATGCTTTGTCGGTAAAACAACCCTCCCCCTGGAGGTAAAACGCAAACAGATGATTATCTTCGGGTTAGACCGCGAACGCCGCGATGCTGTCAGCCCCCTGATGACCAGTATTCTCCACATGGTAGTTTCCCGCAGTATCGCCAAAAAACGCAAGGAAGATGGCCCATTAGTAGTATGTCTTGACGAGTTGCCGAGTATCTTCCTGCCAGATTTATTTAAATGGCTTAACGAATCTCGTTCCGAAGGATTCTGCGGTATCCTTGGTTGGCAAAACATGGGTCAGCTTGAAAAGATTTATGGTAAGGAAATCTCTAAAGCTATCCTTGGTGCGTGCGGTACAAAATTTGTTTTTAATCCGGGTGAAGAAGAGTCAGCACGATTATTTTCTGCATATTTAGGTGAAGAGGAAATTAAATATAAACAAAAATCTCGCTCAACTGGAGGAGGTAGAGCTAGCACATCTATCAGCGAGCAAGAACGGACTCGGAAGCTATTCGAGCCTGCCCAATTCCTCAAATTACCACCGGGGAAATGTCTATTTATTAACCCAGCTTATAGTAATAAAAATGAGGGTTCAGTACCAATATTAAAAAATATCAAAATCCCGAAATATATTATCGGACTCGAACAAGAAAACGATACTAAGTGGGATAAAGTCATTAAGGAGCTTGCTAGGAAAAGTACCCAGAGAAAACCCACTCAGGAAGATTTAGATATGCGAGTTAAGGAAGTAGATCGGAAGTTTCCTATCCCACAAGCACCCGTACAAGCGGGCAATGCACCGTTACCTGTTGATGCGTATAAGAGCTTTTTCTAAAAACTTTAAGTTTGATAATCAACAGGTTTTTGTAAAGCACAATCAGAATGTTTGAGTTTATAGATTATCTGCACCACAATTAATATATGTTTGACCCCAGACACACTCAAATTAATGAATCATATTTAAATACAGCCGATACTGCAATTAAAACAAGTCGGGAATTAAGTAAAACCCTCATCAATGCATTTATTAAGATAACTAAAGTAATTCTCGAAAAACTCAAAGAAGCTCAAGAAGCAAGTAAAATCGCAATTGAAGTTGGCAAAGACATTTACAATCTTGTACCTGATGAATCTATCCCTGGTGCGTATAAATGGGAAAAGGTAGATTTAACCAACCAAAGTATAAAAAGCAATCAAGAAACTAATATTGTGTTAATGCCCGATCTATTAATAGAAGGTCAATACACAATAGAAACTGAACCTTTTACAGACTATCAAGCACAAAGAATTGCTGCAAGATTAGTAAAAGATGTACCCGATTTAAATACTGATTATCAGCAAACAGGTGAAAGCACTCTGAAAATTACAGCTTATTTGGAGTCAGAGGGTTCAGAAAAACAAATCGTTATCTACGAACAAAATAGCGAAGGTAAATGTACAACTAATCTCGTCACTGAAATACTTACCCCAGATGAAATAATAAATGTAGCAAGTGAACCAATGATTAAGCTACTACCTCCATCTGCTGAAATTATTGAAAATTCTGAAGATACAAAAGAGTTATTATCTGATCATGAAAATTTCACTGCTATAGAAGTAAATTCACTGTTAGATGATAGTCATCTGACTATAAAGAAGTTACTACAAGATGAAAACAGCGAAAACAGTTCGCCTATAACTCAAGAAATAAACTCATCTGTTGGAATAAAAGCAGATGAAAGTTTTGAAGATGATGTAGTCAATAATCTTCAAGAAGAAATAGCACAGTCAAAAGAAACTCTTCAAATCAGAAAGATAGTTGTTAGTAACTACCAACCTCAAGATAAAACTGAAGGAGAGGTAAACGAAAATGCAACTCGCAATCAGTTTTTTGCACAAGAGCCAGAGGAGCTAGAAACTAATAATCGAAACAAATATGCACCTGAATTTAGCTATCAAGAAGTAGCTAACTCCCAAGGTGTAGAGTCAACAGCGCAGCAGTGGGCGCGTCAGGTTGAAGTACCTATCTATCAAATTAATAATAAACAAGCGCGGGAGGAACGCTACAAGGGGGAAAATAAAAATATTGCTGAAACCGCAACGGCAATGTTAAAAAAATACGGCATCCTTGAACAAGACGGCTCGCGTGTTTACCGTAGCGATACATTTGTGATTCGCCAAGAGGGAGACACTGTTAGCATTCACCGCCGCAGTGATGAACTATTTGGGTGGGAAAACTCCTTGATGGATTTTAAACTCAACAAAGAAGAGGAACCCAAAATAACGAAAAAACCTACAGAGATGTTACCTGTTGAACGTCAGGAGTTTCTGATAGTAGCCGAGTACTTGGGCGACAATGACAAGCTCCCTGACCTCAACAATGCCGATATCCGTGATGTAGCAAATAGCTTAGGAAGTCTTGCACCCGCTGGCACGATTAAAACCTTGGAAGTCTTTAAACAAAACGAGTTGTTGCACACCCTCAATAATGTCCTCATCCAGGCTGATAAGGAAGAACTGACAGTAGGTGAATTTACTATCAAGCGGACTCGTGACCCCGAAAATAATCGAGCCAGCTTGCAATTATTTAAAACTACTGAAGAGAAAGGTACTCAAGAACTTGTCCAGTTTGACCTAACTAAAACCGAAGCTGGCATTACTAAAAAAGTCAGCAAGATGAATATCTCTGACTACGATATCAACCAAATTAAGTTTATTGCCCAAAACGCCAGCAAACTCAACTTGGAACAAATTTTTGGTAACGAACAATCTACCCCCACAACCGCAGCTGCACCCAAAGAACAAGTAATACAAGCAGCTGGTGATATACCTGTGAAAGTTCACCCATATATAGCTGAGGAATGGGCGAACATGGTCAAGCATGGTAGCCCTGACTGGGGAAAGGCAATGAACCAGGGTAATGAAGAGATTCTTCAACGGATAAATGAGAATGACGGCAAGTTACCAATTGCTGATCAGCGGGAGATGTACTTCAAGATTATGACTTACAAGGCTACCGTTGCACAAAAGCAAGGGGAAACAGTCGTTGATTTTGTTCCACTTAAAGAGATTATGAACGACTTACAAGCATGGCGAGGGGAAGAAATTCGGCAGCAATATACCCCGATTGAACACATACCCTCCCCTCAACGAGAAACTGTCGCTGCCGCTGTACCTAAAACCAAGTCAAGAGGAGTTGAACTGTAAACTACCTATCACCAAGTTTGCAAAGTAGCATTGACAATATAAAAACTTGGGTTTAGAAGTTACGTAAATTTACCTCAATTGCGGAACTTAAAACTCAAAAAGCTTAATATACAAGCTTTTCACTGATTTTGAATGATAAGTATATTTAGTTAAATAACACGATTAAAGGAAAAATTACCACGTAAAGCTCACGCAAATACTCAATGTAGTATTTCAAGCGAAAACCCAAAAAGTGAGCTTAACATCCGAACTAAAAAATAGAAATTCGCCTATCAGAAGATGGTTTGACTCTAGACTAAACCAGACAGTTATCAAGATGATTACTAGCCATAACCAGCTATTAGAAAATCAAGAAATTATCAGACCAGTTGATGGGGTAGATTTTCCATTAGTAGGAAATGCGATCGCCAAAGCACTTGCCAAGTATTTAGGAAACATCTATGAAGACCAAACATGGTTTACTAATTGTCTTGCTCAGGTTGGAGCAAAAGCCCTCAAAATAGAATATGCCTTCGATTATTGCATTACAAATTCAAATTCACTTGAAGAAGAAGCTCTAAAGTGTATGCTCTTGGGTGCATTAGAAAATTATGCTCGTAGCCGTAATATTCATGAGATTATTCAACCTTTTCTACAAGGAGAAAAATCCCTTGAGCTTGAAGCACAATACTTCAAAAAATGGCTTCCTAGTATCCAAGATACATCTCAAGTTATCGGTATTGTACCCCGTACATGGCAAACAGTAGCTAATCAAGTAAGTGGGAATATTAACTGCAATGCTTCATACCCTTTAAGTGAATATCTTGGAGGTGCTGATTGCCAGATAATTGCTGGAAATACTCTTATTGATGTACGAACAACTGCCAAGAAGCGTCCCTTCTCCCTAGAAAATTTTTACCAACAAATTAGTTATGTTCTGCTTGATAGCAATGACACCTATCGTATCAATCAACTAGTCTGGTTTTACAGCCGTCAACAGTCGGTATTCTTCTATCCCACTAACAAAATATTCCGCGACTTGCAAGCAACAAGGGAAGAATTTAAGAGAATGATTCTTGATAACTATCTCACAAATAGGCTGGCAGAACAAAACAAGTGTTTATATCTTCCCTAGTAAGGATAAAAATATGATTCAAGACTTTCAACTCAATCCTAGCTTCAATATCCACTTCGATGGTATGAAGTATCACGCCAAGATTCACTTTGATATGCTTTTGAAACTGAAGCAGAAGAAATTCCAGCAAGTGATATTAGCACTCTTGCTACAAGAGTATCTAACCGTTGGCGGCAGTATCTTCTGAATATTGCAAATAAATACAGACAGTAATCTACTAGTTAGCCTTCTCCAAGCAGAGGGTTAACTTAACGAATGTAAATCAAATTTTGCTCGTTTAAATACTATGAAATTAGGTTTCTATCCAGTATTGGGTAAGAGCGATTTTGTTAGAAGCAAGGGTAAAAAAATCCCAATCTGGCAGTTGCTTGAGTATCAGCCGGTGGGCTGGCTATACTCACTCGCAATCAAGGCAGAAATTGTTCCAGATAGTCCTATTATTCATGACTGTGGGGCATTTAACTACCGTGACCAAGATATCCCCACTCTAAACGGTAAATATGTTGATGCCCACTGGTCTATTCATAGATATCGAGAACGCTCAAAGGTCGGCAATATTATTGTTTGTCCCGACCATTTACTTGTTGGAGAAAATATCAGGGAACGGCAAGAATACAACCTTAAACAAGCAGAAACATTTATCCAACTTGCTAAAAGTTATCTTCCCAACAGAATACCCCTAGCAGTCATCCACGGACAGTCTCTCAGTGAACGCCTCGAAGTAGCAAAATATCTTTTGGGACTGGGATACCGCCATCTCGGCATCGGTGGGCTTGTTTCCCAGGCAAGAGAGTATTCGATTAACTTACACATTATCAAAACAATAACTCAAGTTGTGCGATCGCTAATTGACTCGGAACGAGTATTGCCGAAAGCGGATGCAATGCCTGCGGCGGGCGTAGCCATCGCACCATTGCACGAGCCAAATGCTCATCTACACGTTTTTGGATTATGCTCGCCCCAGTATGCCAAAGCTTTTATTCAGATGGGACTATCCTTTGATGGTTCAACTTTTATCCGGGAAGGACTAGGCGGTGGGATGTTCGTCAGCCACGAGGAAAAATTAATTCGGATACCAACCCACTGTGCGCCAAAGTGCAACTGTCATGTTTGCAGGGTTCTCAACCAACATAGGATTGACCCTCGGCTGACAAACAAAGGACGGACGCATACTATGGGAAGAATCGCCCACAACCTCAATCTGGTGATCAGCACCTACAGAAAGTTCACTCCCAAGGAAAAAATTTACCTGGTTGCTGGATGTGGCAAGCAGCTTACCTACCCTGCTGCCGCCAAAGACTTATATTATTCCCAGCACTTTCAAGCGTGCCGTCGCTACGTAGAAGAAGAAGAGTCAAGATGGTATATCCTGTCACCCTTACATCAAGTTCTTAACCCGGAAGCAATCATCAAGCCCTACGATAAATCCCCGTATACCTTATCTCATCAGGAACGCATACTATGGGCACGACAAGTAGCAGAAAGCCTCATACAAGTTGCGTCCCCAGAAATAGAGTTTGTATTCTTGACAGGCAAGCTTTACAGACAGGAGGTAACGCCCATTTTACAAGCAAACGGATACGAGACAAAAGTACCAATGCAGCACCTAGCCATTGGACAGCAACTTGCCTGGATAAAGAAGGAACTGGAGCAAGAAAAACAGCTTGTTTTAGATATATAACCCAGCAGTAATGGCACCAAAATGATTTATGGAGACTACAAAACGAGTAATTAATATAAGTGAAAAATTCGGTAGCTGGATTGTACTAAATAAACAAGGAAAGCAAGTATTATGCCAGTGTGATTGTGGAACCCAAAAACTTGTCTACAGTCACACCCTTACCAATGGTCGGTCAACTAATTGCGGTTGTAAAAAAAGAAAAGAATCCATCCCAGTTGGGGCAAACTTTGGGAGACTAAAAGTTATATCAGATGTAGAAGTTAAGGGGAAAAGGGGTGAATTACTACTCCTTACCCTATGCAGCTGCGGAACCCAAAAGTATATCAGTAAAAATAGCCTAAAAAGAGGGCTTACACAAAGCTGCGGATGCTTGCAGCGCGAAACCCTCAAGAGCGATAAAACTGTCCACGGTCACTGCAAAAGCCACGAGTATAATTCCTGGTTGCACATCAAGCGGATCTGCTATAACAAGAACCACCATCAGTACAAGTATCATGGCGGGTGCGGAATTGAAGTTGATGCATCCTGGCGCGATAACTTTACCCAGTTCTTAAAAGATATGGGAGTAGCACCCGAAGGAACAGTCATAGCACGTATTGATCTAGAGAGTGACTTTGCTCCCGGAAATTGTCAATGGATACCCAGAAAAGAGCATTACCGTCAAATACATTTCTTAAGAAGAAAAGAATTCTTCATTTCTCAAACTTTACCCAAACCAGTTGTTACAAATTGTGAGATTAATGTTTCACCAAATATTATTCGCGCAATTGTCAAAGCTCATGCAAATGGTGAAGCCAATATGAATAAACTTGCTACACAATATCAAATTAGCACTCAAGACGCAATAAATATTATCCTTCACCACGCTTAAATCATAAATTTCTTTTTAATAAAAGTGCGCTATCAATTAAAATGGCGTACTTTTTATTTCCAAGAAATTAGTGAATTTTTAAAATAAAAATTAATCTATTAATAGATGAATCACCACAGTTATTACACACCTTATAAAGGTAGTTATTAGGAGTAATTCAGCAATCAATAAAATCCAAAGTATTTTACCTGAGCATGAAGTTGACTGCACATGGCTAATAAGGGCGAGTTTTAACTAAGTGTTCATACAAATACGAAATCATTCTTTAGGTAGAAAAAGTAGCTAAATTTTTTACCACAGACGAAATTATCAATTAGCTAGGCAAGCAAAACCTCAAGTCAAAATCATAAAACTTGTACATGATAATACACAACGGCTCTTACATCTGGTTTCACGCAGGACAAACTACAAGATGGGGAACTATAAATGCGATTAAAGCATTGCCATACCTAATGATTGCATACCAAATCGACGGACAGTGGTACAGTGACCCCGATTTTTTACCACCCAAAAATCTAGGAGTAAAACCAACAATCCCTATAAGTTCAGCAATTATACACATACCAAAAACAACAGTTGAGCTACAACCAATTGTTCAATTATGTGCGGGATTTAGAAACAGAAAAATTCACAGTCTTTGGGTAGTTAATGCTCCAGAGCAAGTATTTAAACATATCTTAGAGTGCAAGCAATGGGGCAGTATATCACCCAAGCAACTATTAGAAACTCTGTATGAATTAATTCTTTATGGCTACGAAGTCAAAATACTTCCCGCCAAAAAGGAAACCATATCCCCAATCGAATGGATGGAATAGTAATGACTAATAGCAACCAACAACTCACACTTTACTATCCTTGTGTAGTCCAAATTTTAGATCAGTTTGTACAAACAATATCAGTTGAGTTTTGGATACAGAATCCAATAAACGACAAATGGAATTTGGTAGTCTTGAAAGATGGTGATAGCAGCAGCCTATCGGGTTATACATCTGCGACAGCACCACGTAAAATGGCATACCTCAATGAAGAATATCTATCAATAGAAGCCTTTTTGCAAGCCAAAAAAGAAGAAGGTGTAGACTATCCCATTCGACATAAAAGAACTTATCTGACAGTTAAGGGTGCTGCATCTCACAAACTATTCTGGACATGGACAAATCCTCAGACCAATAAAATTGAACGCATCCATTGGCATCCTTTAGCTATAAAAGCAAAGGCAAGTGAAGATGACCGAACTGATTACTCAAATATAACTCCAGTCAAGATTGTAAATGGAAAATTAATTACACTTGAAAAGGAGAATTTACCATCAAATAGAGCAGCTTTTTCGGAGTTTCTTGCAGACAGGGAAGAAAACCTCCGCCTTGCACTCGAAGCCCTAAAATCACCCAATCCTGATGCAGCCCTTGAACTGCTAGCCATCATGGAAGAAATATCCAAAGACTGCTTCTACGCCAGTTGGATTATGGGCAATGGATACAATTTAGAATCAATTCTTAAATCATGGGATGGCACTAGCAACGTCAGCTACGGCGGTGGGGAAATCACACAGCAACAGTTAGCACTAATGCGCGTTCTTTCTGAACTATCCCAAGGTTGGTGGTTTTGGGATGAAGATCAGGATACTGGGGTAATTTTCCAAAGTTAAACTTACAGGGGAATCGCCTGATTATTTGGGCTGGGAGTATTGCAATCGCTGTGAGAAATTTATTAGTGGATTAAACTTACAATTCTATATCCCTGTTTTGAATCGGAAAAAACTGATATTGCTTTTGCTGTGCAGCAGCTATTTCTGACGGAGTATTAAATACAGTAGCCTTTGTACCAAGTTGGAGTTCTTGGTATAAAGGCACACCATCACCATCATTATCGCTGAGAAGAATCTTGGTCATGATGTGAACAGGGGCAACTTGCGCGAGGCGATTGACTACATTAGCAACAAACTCGTTAGATGCGTCGCAGCTATCAAGGTATCTAATCAAAGCATCAGCAGTAGCCTCAGTCATCTTGGCTGGGTCTTTTACCCCCGCTTCCAGAATAAAATCGTCATAAATAGCTTTCTCGCTATCAGTAAAATTTTCTTTGCCAGCTTGCTGGATGATTAATTCAGCAAGCTGTTGTTGATTTAAAGTTGCCATAGTGGTTTTTAGATATTATTAAAAGGTAAGTACTCTGGTAACAGTCTTGAATCAATTGTTTTGCTTTATTAACTGAGCCGTATCGTAGCTGGTGAATAGCTTAGTGCAGCCTATGTGGGTGTTAGTTACAAAGAGTGATCGCTCTTTGTAACTGCTTTATGTTATTTACTAATACTACTTGGGTACTATAAATTCATACCTCTCATGATACCGCCAATAATCAGGGTTTTTGGATTGACAGAATCTGAGCTTATTCCAAAAGCTATTTTAAAAAATTAAAGCTATGACTGAACCTGTACTGCTTTTTCTCGACATTAATGGTGTAATCGACGTTAAAGATAATGCTAAAACAACAGAAGAAAAACTCTCAAAAAATGAAACAGTATACCCTGTCCCTGGATCTGAAGAATTATTACAGTTAATAGATAACTGTAGCTGGATTCATCCCATGTGGATTTCTTCTTGGGGATGCCAATCATATCTGTGGAATAAATGGTCTAAAACCCGCTCTTGGCATAGTGCTTATCCATTAAATGAAGATGAAGAAAATAAAGCTTTGAGATTATTTCCAAATGCAAGTGATAAGTATTTAGCAGCACGCTGGCATAGCCGGGACTGGCAGCATCGTGTTGTGTGGATTGAAGATGGATTCTGGTTTATGAGTGCAGCTTTGAAATGGGCTGAAAGCAATTCTAAAATTCAAATAATTGATACATCACCGACTCCTAAAGAGCGCCGTAAAGGTTATGAAGAAGGAATAGGACACTGGAATATTGAGCGAATCTGTGATGCTTTAGATATTCAGGAAAATCGAGAAATATTGTTGAATAAAATCAAGGGTTCTATTCCAGAATTAACGGATAATTTTAGCCAAAACCTAATCTCAGAGCCAGAAGAAAATCAAACAATAATATTAAATCAAATTAATATTTTCACAGCACATAAAAATACTAAAAAGCCAAAAAATCCAACGTCGTTTATCTGGAATATTCGCAATCTGTTTAAGTTCAGTAATCGCACTTAAGAACAATTAATTAGCCGTACAATTCCTATTTACAACTCCAGTAAACTCAACAATTTCTCTGGCAACACAGTCAAATAAGCAGAGTTCAACTTCCCTAACGACTCTGAAAACTTTTGCACCGAACCCTCAACAGAAACTGGTTTTTAGGATTAAGTAATCAATCAGTGTTCTAATACCTAAATTTACAAAATTTTGCGAGAGCGAATAAGATGCTCTCGAAGGTAGTACGCTCTTGATGAAGCAGTCTCGACAATTGTATTAAGCAATACAAAACAAGATTCATGCATACTTCTTGGCAAAGATCCAGTTTGCTCAAGCTGTAGAAAACGCTGAATCGCTCTTTCTAAGTAGAACGCAGTATTCACTCCTAAGAGCAAACGAGTTCCACCCTCCTCCTTTTGATGTTTTGAGAGGATATGTACCCCTAATTCAAAGAAAATTGAAGGGAAATGATACATAAGTGAGGCTAATGCTTCAAACACGTCTGAATTCTTTCCAGCATTCGTGACAAACTCAAGCAGTAAGTCTTTGCCAAGTGCAATATCCTGAGTTTCATAATCAACCTTCTGCCAAGGCGTATCAGCATGTAACATGCTGCGAATTAATTTTCGTCTGTTATCCTGTTGCCTATAGTCGGAGTCATTACCAGAAAACTCAATAGCTATCTTTTGCATCTTCTGCGATAACTCTTTCCATAGCTGCCAGTAAATTTCTTTCTTATTTGCCCTTTCAGCAACCATAGCCACCTGTAGCATTAAAAAATTCATAAAATTAGGTGCTATCTCACAACCCATTTGCAAATGTTCAAGATAGGGTTGAAAGTTTGAATCGTACAAATAAAACAAATATTTAGCGAAACGTTCTGTGAAACTCAGTCGGATATTATAGTTTATTTCTAGATATTCTTCTTTTTCAGAACTATGCCTATTTTCTTGTTGCTCAACTTCAAAGAATAAAGTCAGCATTTTCGACAACAATTTGATATGGCTGGGTTCTAGTGAGCCATTTGGAATCATCAGGCAAGGGCTTAAAATATGCCATGAACTATGCGAAATAAGAGTAATTTGTTCAAGGGCAGTCGAAATATCACCTCGTGTAAATCGAACGCGAAACTCATCTTTTTGTGCTTTTCTATTAGCTAATTCAGCTTTTTTAGCATCGCTTTCTAGGAAAGATATTTGGCTTATTGTATGCTGATTATCTTGCTTACACCAGGCATATTCAAGTGTTCCGATAATGCATTTTTGAGCAAATTCACTATCTCTTTGCCAAAGATGTTTTCTAATACCATCTGCGGCTTTTTGTCTAACATTTTCGTTAGCATGTGTTAACGCAGTCACAATTAAACCCTTAACAATAAGCTTCTCATTTTCTTCAGAGGCAAAGTCTAGTAGAATTGGAAGAACAGATGCGGCGGCGGCTGCACCATCATGATCTGTTGCATCTGCAATTGCAATTGAATTGTCTGTATCTGCATTTGCCCCAACTGTTTGACCAATTAGCTCGGCACACCACAAAATATCTTCTTCATTTAGTTCACCCGAATAATCTCGTACAAAAATAGCAGCAGCAGTAACAATAGCACCAAAATACATTGCTGCCAGCTCGCTTACTGCACCTGCCTTAAGTTCTTCAAAAATCTCTTTCGTCTCAGCAAAAGCTTTACGCCACGTCGCGTAGTATTCAGTCTCTAGTGGCTTGTATTCAAAGGTTTTGCTTGCCCACAGATATAGCGCAGAGAAGCGATTTTGTACCTGCATCCTTTCTTGAGCTTGTTGCTGAATATCCTTTAATTCAGGTTCCAAACCTTCAGGCTCAAAAATAATTCTGTTGTTCTCTTTATCTTCGATAGGTTTCCAACCACGACTGTCAATCCTATGTAAAAGGAACCGCATCGTTTCATCTTGAAGTTCAAATGCACGCAGCACATCAATAGCAGCAAGCGCTTCATCTCTCCATTCGGAAAACTGAAGGCGCACAACCAGCGTTTCTAAATGCTCTCTTCGCCACGGACGCAGTGCAGCAGTACGTCTTTCTTCCGAATAGAGTTTAGATAGCGCATTTCTTTGATAGCCAGAACTATGCAAATCAATTTCATTGCCTCCCTCCTCATGAATCATCCGACTCCGATCCATGTGATATAGTTCGGGATTTCTTAAAAGTGGTAGCGCAGCTTTCCCAACTTTTTCAGGAAATCCCATTGCTACAGAAGCTAACACTGCTGTAGGCATTACAGAGTTACTATTTCGCAAAATATAGTCAAACAGCCACTCTATCTGGTCTGATGTACAAGATTCTGTATATGCAATGAGAAAGTTTTCAAGTGCCATCAAGGCACACTGTAGTAGATATGGAACATTAGAAAGTCCACGGTATGCTGACCAAAAATCACCAGAATAATGATATACTTTTTTCCCATTATTTAACCGAATCGTCAATGGTTCAAACACCGATTCTGATAATTCTCGTGAGATCGACGAATATCCTTGTGATAAATACAACTCAGGGTGAGTATATTCTTCTACTGCTCTGTTCAGCAGTTTCAAAATAAAATCCAAGCCTTTTTTTGGATGGAAACGTAAAAGGTGTTGGAATGGTCCCTTAGAGCCACTAGCTGGGAAAAAATTGTTTTTGTATTCGTGAAGACCAAAGTGTTGAGCTACTCCTAAATCACGCCTATATCTAGGCTGATCTTTATCCTCGATTTCTTCAATGAACCATTCAAACCAAGCTAGTTTAATTAATCTATTTGGAGCATATTTGCAGAAGAAAGCTGATTCAATGCCCTCAAAAGACATGTTGCAAAAGTCTTTTATATAAGATAGTCTATGGCTTGTACTTCGGTAAACAAGAACATCTATCTCCAAAAGCTCTATAAATTCTTTACGAATTGCTGGAATAGTTTTTATAATGATACTAAGTAGTTTTTTTCTATCATCATCATCTCTGTATGACTCTTTAATTCCAGCTAACAGATGAAGGGCTAGTAACCCTGCTTCACAGGCTGGCACTAATAATTCCTTATCCAGGTGGAGTAAAGACGACCAGTCATTTAGGATTGCTGTTACATGTGATGTTAAAGCTTCTGATAAAAGTTCTCTATTTTCAAACAGAAAACAGATGATGGCTTTCCATCCTTGACCATAAGGCTTAAGAAACAAAGCATCAACCAAAGTCTTTTCATCATTTTCTTTTGGTCTTAAAGTTAACGTTTGATCTGGAGTTTGACATGCTATTCGGAGAATGAAACAGAAACGTTTAAGAAGCTCTCCATTTTCTAAAAAAAGTTGATCCTTTAACAATCTGAGAAATTCGTCTGGATTATCACCTTGAAGTACAGCAGCAATAGTTTCATCTTGCCAGTATCTCTGGATGTCTTGACTGCTAAGAACAGAGCGTACAAATTCTCCAACTTTCTCTCGATACCTTAGTTTTTGGTGAAGCCATAAGCGAAAAGCCCGATTTATAGAAGGTTCATGACCTATTGCATCAAGAAAATTCTGTGTATTGCCTGAGTGTCTCCGATAAGCATCATCAATGTATTGATCGAGCGCCCAATCCTCTAGAACGTCGTGTGCTGGGCTAACGAGACCATTCTTGGAATCGCGACGAACTAAATTATCCTCTTCAAGCTTGAGTACAACATCGCCATCAAACTCAGTCTCTGGAACTCCATAAACCATTTGCTTGGCGCGATTAATTGCGATACCTACAAAGACTTGCCTACGCTTAAGCGGCATCCCGTTTGCTCTCACTTGTTCCTTTGCAATCACATCTCGCCAAACTGCGGTGCGAAACTCCTTTTCACCATCTTTAGGCGCAAACTCTGTTCCGGCTTGAAGAACTCTATATGCTAAATCCGCAAAAAAGGGAGATTTCAACAACAGCTTTAAAGTTGAATTATCAGCAATTTTTTGTAATGGTTCAAGTTGTTCACACAGATTCTGAACTTGGTCATTACTAAAACCACTTAATGTAAGCGTTGTAAAGTTAATCCCAAAAGGTTGAAGATAGTGAAAAGTTATTAGTTGATATGCGTAATCACGACCGGTAGCAATCACAGTCCAACCTTGCTGTTTTTTCAGTAAATGAAGCAAATCTCTGAACGCTGTCGTTTTTTCTAACTCAAGAAGCTTTTCTAACGATTCGATAATCAAGTATTTTTTTGGCATTAAAGCGAAACCTGCTTCTAAATCGCGAAGCGAACCTCTTAAGCCCATTGCTGAAAACACATTATCGAGGTGGGCTTGATCCAGATCCTCTGTGCGTAAACAGAAGATAGGGGCGCGTTCGCTTATATAGTCTGAGAATTCTCGTATTAGACTAGACTTTCCAGCACCGCGTTCACCAGACACAAAAACAAAACTGGAGGTTTCAATAAAGCTGAGTAATTGAGCAAATGTATCTGATTGCTTAATGTGAATTCCACCAACAGTAGTTCTTATACCACCTAAAATGTAATTACCATGCTCCTTAAGCTTATTGACATCTGATGACCAACTAGAAGAATTAACGGTATTAAATGCATTCCGAATATCTTCGGGCAAAGTTTTTAAAGTGAGTGTTCCTGCGTTCTGGTTAGCAGTTTGAACAGCATCAACAACTCTCGTCCACAATGATGGCGCAGCTTGATTTGAATATTGAGCAATCAGGGAGTGAAGCAAAGACAATGTACTTCCTGATTCTGTATCTAAATCGTAGCCAATGATATGAAAAACTTTTAAGAACTCCCATAACTGCCTGTCAGAAACATCAGTTTCGTTATTTGCAGTCTTCAAATGTGTTTTGAACGCTTCTAGCTTTTTTCTTTTTGCATCACTACTAAAATTAGCAGTATTAATTTTTATGAGAAATTCTTCTTCATTTTCAGCGTGCCTTGCCCATTCAAGAATAGGTCTTACATCGTTTATGTCAGTTGCGCTTAAAAGACCTGTAATAAGAGCGAGGGCATCAGTGTTGGAATCAAAACTTTCGTCATTAAAATCATTCCAGGTACTTTGAATTACTTCAGCAAAGGTTGCATCCTTTCCCGTTATACTAATGTCATGTTTTATTTGAGCCAGCAGCTTTGCTTCTTTCTCTGTTTCTAACTGTTTCGAGATTACAATAAAATCATCAGTATTAAAGCCAGCGTAACGTCCTTGTAGCTTGATCTTCGTGATTGGAAAAGGTGCTAGACAGGGCGCAAGCCGACCTGAAAGCATAAGAACAGTGAATGCTGCTTGAACTCGCGTTTCAAAGTTCGATCCACCACCACCAGTAGAAAAAGGGTTACTTTGTTGCTTTGCTGCCTCAGTCATTTATTCCCAGCGCTTTAGTCTCCCTCCGATTATCTTCTTCATTTAAACTAAGTGTCAATCCTAATTAAAAATTGTTGAAACCTATATATAGTAGGAGCTTTCAGATTATTTTCTGAAAAATACACCTGTCTCATTGATGACACATTTGTGAGATATTAAATTTATATACTATTTATCAATAAGCAATAATACCTAAATTATTACTAAAATTGGGGAACACAACTAAAATCATTTGCTGGTATAAAAGTTAGCAAGCACATCAGATTCAAACATTCTTTTAAGAAGAAATAAGCTCGCTATTAGGCAACAAATTCAAACTGCGATCGATTCAACAATAACGCAATCAACTGATAGAGGTATAGAGCTTTGAAACTATCAATTATCACTGCAACCTACAATAGACCTATGCAGCTTGCATCTACTACACTGCCAAGCATTCAAAGTCAAACTGACCGCAATTTTGAGTGGATCGTCATCAATGATGGCGCTAATCCTGATACCAAAGATATCATCTCTAGCATTAAGGCAAGAGCTGATTTTCCCATCAGTTACATTGAAATGGAACACCCTGAACCGAACAGTGGCTTTGGCTTGTGCTACGCTCGAAACTTGGGACTAGATGCAGCTGGTGGTGACATTGTTTCATACCTGGACGATGACAACAGCATTGCTCCTGAATTTATTGCCTCAATGCGGCAGTATTTTGAACAATATCCCAATATTCGATACAGCATGGCAAGACAACAGCGCCGCCGCGATGTCATCCACAATGGTAGTGTTATTCGCCAAGGAAAGCCGTTTGTTTCGCCTAGCAATTGCTGCTCCTTACAGCAGCTTCTATGGCAACAAGAGATATTCGACAGCAATGGTTTCGTCCACTACCGAAGCAATGCTCCTAGATGGAACCCCCAGTTTCAAGTATTCGCGGACTACGAGTATTTGCTGCAATGTGCTTGCATCTGGGGTGAAGGTGGCTTTGGTCTCAATAACAGCATTCTTGTTAACTATATTCAGTCTTCTATCGGTATTATTGGTAGTTCCAACTATGAGCAATGGGCAACTGAGCTATCACTGATTGTTAGTAATCAAGCTAACTATTCCATCCTTCAAGACAATGCTGTTGAACGCTTAGAGCAGCTTGTAGACACTTATAGTACTAAAGCACAAATTTCATTAACGCCAAAAGCATTTGCATTCTAACAATATAAAGAAGCTTGTTAATAGCATAGCAATAACTAAAACCACTACTTTTGACTAACGCCTACCTGCTAAAACAGCAAGTAGGTAATTTTTTATGAACCAGCCTGAATGGTTAGAAGCAAATAAACAGGTTTATTCCAAAGAACATGGTGTTATCCATATCGCCGCCATCATCGAGAAAAACCTTTACTTTAAAAAAGGAAGTTTAAATCAAATTATTTTCGACTGGGAGCATGAAGTAAAAAGCGGTAATTTATTACCTCTTAACCAAGCACCAACAGGTAAAAGTATTCTCTACCAAGAGATAGCTGCTATTCTTGACGGTTCAGGAAAATTACAAAGCTGCAATATAATTCCTGCTCAAAAAGCTAAACTTTATCCGATACCAGATGATATTCACCCTCTAGTAAGAAATGCCTTAAGTAAGTCAGGAATTACCCAACTATATTCTCATCAAGTCGAGGCATGGGAGGCTTACAAAAAAGGTGAAGATATCATTCTCCAAACTCCTACCAGCAGTGGTAAAAGTATCTCTTTTTTAATTCCAATCGTTCACGAGTGCCTAAAGGGTAAATCAGCTTTAGTATTCTTTAATTTGAAAGCACTTGCATTTGACCAGGTAGAGAAAATACGTTCGTTTGTTAGTCACCTGGATGAAGAAATTCGCCCACAAATTCTCAATATTAATGGGGATATTCCGCCTCAAGAGCGCAAACAACTCTACAGCAATCAACCCTCAATTTTATGCGTAACACCCGATGTGTGGAACCACGAACTTAACAACTATCAATTTGACTCAAACTGGGGATTTAGAGAAACAATTAGAAAACTTTCTATCATAGTCTGTGACGAAATGCATTTTTATCAAGGCATATTTGGCTCGCATTTCGCACTACTTAATCGGCGAACTCAATTCATGATAGAATCTGCTGGCAATGATATTTCTAAATTACAGTATATATTCGCTTCTGCAACAATTAGTAACAGTAGTGAAATTGCCCAAAAGATATCCAATCGAGTAGAACAAAGCAACCTTGCTGTTATTGACGAAAGTGGGGCAAAACGCTCGGAGATTACTTTCCTTAGCCTCAAAGCACGAAACAATACTCTTTACCAAACTGCCCAAGTTGCAGCGATGCTCGTAAGTAAAGGAATAGTCGGAATTTGTTTCTGCGATAGTAGAGAACTGGTAAAGGTTTTAACTAATGCCATTCGTAAAGCTTTAGTGGAGATGCAACTGCCCCACATGGGAGAAACCATCTCAGCATTTTATGGCAGCATGAAGGCAAATCAGCGTAACAAAATTATTGCAAATATACAGGGTGGAAAGGTCAAGTTCATTATATCCACGAGTGCTTTAGAAGCGGGTCTGGATATCGGGTCTATTGATGCAACTATCGTACATAGTTACCCAGGTTCAATTCTTGCCTTTCGCCAAAGGGCGGGACGTGCGGGGAGGCAGGAAGCAGGGCTATTGGTGTTTATTCCGTCGAAAAGGTCGATTATGGATTCTTACTACGCCAATCATCCAGAACGTCTCCTATCTGATCCTCCAGAAATTATCAACTTTAACCACAATTATGAAACAACTTTGGAGCAACACATTCTCGCCTGTTGCAAAGAAAGTAAACCGACACAAGCTCAAATTGCTCGACATTTTGGTAGTTCTGGGGATGCGATCGCCCGACAATTAATCGGTGATAATCAACTGATTTTCAGTTACAATCAAAGACTGACAACTAATCGAAACCTCGGTTATGTCCACTCAAAAATTAAATTCAGAGGCAACACTGACCAAAACATCAGTTATATCAATCAAGATAGCGCGGAAGACTTTGAGGAAAGTTCGGCATCTTCTGCACTAAGAGAAGTTTACCCTGGTGCAATATATCTTGCTCAAGACTTTGATGGCAACCCCGTACAGTATAAATCACAAGAGCTAAATTTAATTGAAGGGAAAGCAATTCTTAAGCCAATTGAGGCAACTAACTTATTTAGTCGTCCCGAAGGAAGCCTAAATTTCGAGGAAATCAAAATTGTAGGGGAAGCCAAAATTATCAATCTTTCTCAAGGGGCAGCTAGATTTACACCTGTTTCAGCCAAAATCAAAGAAGAAATTTACGGGTACAACTTGTACAGGCTGGAACAAAAATGGACTTGCACTAATAACAGATGTCGCAACTTCAATTTAAATTTACCCGGACACATACAAACTTGTCCTGCTTGCAATACCCAACTTATTGAACGAGAATTTGTCGAACTATTGGAGGAAAATAAATACAAGGAAGCATTTGCTCTTAATTACAATACATTCTGCGTTAGGGTTGAAATTAACGCTGATGCAAGAAAATATTTTTCAGCCATCGTCAAAAATCTCCGAAAAGAGATACTCAACAAACAGAAATATATTTCCAATGAAGATAAACAACTATTTGAAAGCAATGAAACTCAGATTTGCGTTCATACTCTCGCGCACCAACTTATGCTCAGTTTACCACTTGTCGAACATGGAGCAAACAGTCGAGATATCGATTTCATGTTAATCGAAGTACCATCAAATTATAAGATAGTAGGCTATTTCTTCGATACGTGCGAACATGGTACAGGTATGTGCGATACTCTCATCAAGTATTTAGAAACTGCTTTTATTAAGGCAAAGTTTCTAGTAGATAATTGCCCTTGCAAATACGGCTGCTCATCTTGTACAACAATTCAACGCTGCCCTGATGATAACAAAGCACTGTTTAAATCAGTTGGGCTATCTCTACTGGAGGAAATAATCAATCCGACACAAACAAGAACCATTAATCAATAATTAAGATAGTCCTACCCAAGATGGGTAGGATTACTTTTTCAGTAATGAAACCACATACATCGCTTACGCACAAGATTTATGAAAATTTGTGAGAATAAGCAATGTACATCGAACTATTAGCCGATTCTAGTCAAAATCCTAAACGGTTTCAAATTCTCCATGCACCAACATATCTCCTCCTAGAAACAGATTTTAAGTTAGGAGATTTTGTTGAGTCTAATAACATCGATTTTATTATCAATCATGCTGTCAATCTAGGATACGAAGTAAAAATATCCCATCCCAAAGAGCAAGAAAATGATAAATATCCTCTTCCCAAAATCAGTGATGAACTTACTGACTTGATGATTAATTATCCATCAGACTTAAAACTGCGAACCAACGGGATGGTTTTTGAACAAAGGGCATATTTAATGTCTAAAGTTTACGATGAAGTATGCCAAAATATTGAATCAAAAGCTCTTTTAAGAGAAGCTGAGTATTGGTTGATAAATTACGCACGAGAAGTAATTGCCAAACAATGCCATTACTTACCAGATATCCTTCTTAAAGTAGATAACCCGGTTATTAGAGCAATGGCAATAGATACACTCATGCTCTGGCAGCCAGACTGGAAAAAGGCTATCTCCCAATATGCAGGAAGCAGATTTGAAGCTGGTAACAATGAGTTTGAGGTTATCAGCTACTATCACAATCAAAAAAAGAAGAGTAAGGACGGGATAATGGTACTGTGCAAGGTAACAAAAACTATGAATAATTATCTGGATTTTCCTAATTTTCCATTGAATATAAACTGTACTCTTGGAACTTATCAAGTCGAAAATGCCTTGAACAAAAGGTTGGCTTAAAACAGAAATCAGAAGCTGAAATATCACTCATGAGCGACCAAGAAATCAATTATTTAATAACAGGCATTTGCACGTTTCATTGGAATGCTGACTTTCATAAATTCTGTGAAATCTGCAACTTTGATCCCAATCATGCTTACTCAAAGGAGAAATGGCAACAGTAGCAACAATTTGTATCTAGTATCAAAGCGTTTGACCAAAATACCCTTGCCAAGCTAGTTGAAGCAGGCCATCAGTTAGCACCGTAATTATAATATCAAACCACCACAGTCACTAACGCAGCTGTGCATGAATTATCGAAATAATTAGCCACATGAATTCATGCACGCCCAAATCCGTCATTTGGTATCTTCGCTTGACAACTTACCCGAAGAATGGCGAATCGTCCCTACCTTTGGTAAACGTCCTCTAGGGAAAGAATGGGAAAAAAATACTTACTCTCCCAGAGAACTACAAGCCGAACTCGTCCGCCGCCGCCTAAAAGTTTGGACAAATAACAGATTTATCACCCCCACTGGTGTAGCTTTGGTATGCGGTTCCAATCATCCTCAAGGGTACTTAGTAGCTATTGACTGCGACGGGGAAACCTCCTGGCGACAAATTATCCAAATTAACGAACATACAGAACCAGAAGAACTCAACCAGATAATACCCGCCGAAGCAACCGATGTTCCTACGGAGTCGTTACACGATCGCGCTCAAAAATACCTTCCTCCCACAATTGCATTTACCTCTGGAAGGAAATATCGGAGCCAGCGCTTATACCTTATTCCAAATTCAAAAGCTTGGGAGGTAAAATCTCGCAAAATCAAAACTGGGAAGGATGAACACTTGGAGTTTCGAGGCAAAAATCTAGCCTCAATCCTTCCCCCTTCCTTTCACCCAGAAGGCAGAAATTACAAATGGCTTCCTGGCTGTAGTCCATCTGAGCGCCAAATAGAAATAGCCCCCGACTGGGTAATTGCTCAGATGCTTGCCAAACAGGAGAAAGCAAGAAAGTTTAACCTACCCCAAGAAAAATATAACCGCAGATATGGGGTAGACAGATACGCTCATTTAATTCCCTCAATTGAGACAAATATCCAGACTGCACTTGTACTACTAGAAGTCATCCACCCTCGATTTGCAGATGATTACCACTCGTGGATTCAAGTGGGAATGGCACTTCATAGTGTTAGTCCCATTTTATTTAAAGCATGGGACACTTGGAGTCAACTTTCTCCTAAGTACAAATCAGGCGAATGCGCCTACAAATGGCAGTCTTTTAACAAGACAGGTATTACTATCCGCACCTTATTTAGATTAGCCAATCTCTCTTAATCATGAGCAGTCAAATATCACCTGACGAGAATGTAACTAAGCTTGAGGACAGTTATAGCAGTAGAGATTTTAATCCTGATATTCAGGAGAATAGCGATTTAGAAGAAATATTAGATGAATTAGCAAACACTGAAGTTATAAACCAAGATTCATCTATCGAGATAGATTTAGGCAATTCTGACACAAAAACCACCTTAATAACCATTCAACTAATACCAAATTCTGAAACAGTAATTGTCTCAATTGGAATCCAAGGCGCACCTCCAATTATCAAAATAATTAACCTTACTGAGATAACATCTCATCCTGTCATCAATAACTTGCTACAGGATTTAGAAAAATCTCTCCCAGAGATGTTAGATATCTGCAAGCAAAGGATGGAAAAGCAGACTATACATCAGAATCGACAGGAACAATCAAGACAAGTACAAAAGCGTAACCTGTCTGAAGATAAAGACAAAACACCCGCGCCTAACAACCAACTGTCACTATTTTAATTACCATGAAGTACATTGCGATTATCGAAGGACAAGAAATTCCTCTTGATGAGGCGATCGCTCTTGATGACAATACCCTCAAAACAGCCATTAGCGTCTACTTTCCAGAATATGCTAATGCCGAAATTGAACGACAAACAACTGATGATACAGTTTCAATTCGTCTGGTAAAAAAAGCAGGTACTAAGGGAAGTCAATTCAGAGAATTGAAAAATAGTTCTGAAGAAATAAATCCTGCACTAAAGTTAGGGTGGCAGATAAAGCTTCTGGAGATAAAAAGTCAAATTAGTCTCGAAAATTTAATTACCCTACAACCTGAGATAGAAAAAGCTATCAAGCTCGGTCAAAATTGGGAAACCTACATCGAAAAAGTAACTCGAAGCCTTAAGCATCAACCTGCTGCCACGAATAAATATCCCGTACTGTAATAACAAATTTATAGCCGCTATGAGTTATGGCGGCTGATTAATTATGCTTGCAAACATACAATCATTCAAAATACCCATTACTTGTTTAACAGCAATTATCTACCTAGAAAATCTCTCCGAACGAGTAAATCTCTTAAGCCTGTATCAAAAAATATTCCCAGAACAATGGCTAGACTCAACCATTCGTATTGATAAACAATCACATCCAGCAAGCGCCTATATGGATAGAGAAATTGAATTTATTCAACTGGTGAATGATAATCTATTTCCCATAGAATATATCGATGAGATTGAGTTTAGTCCCGAACATAATAGTATTCCTGTATCACCACAAAAAGTTGAATGGTGGTATGAAGATTTCGAGGAACTAGAATACTCAGAAAAGTTCCTACTGTCGTTGATGGGGCAAGGGTACAATATAAGCCAATGGGAACTAAATTTTGGTTTTACTCCTGATTACATTGCTCTAGCAGAAGAAATTTACTTCGAGACACTTGTCAAGCTATGCCGTCGTTACAAAAGTCCTCTTCAATATTTAGATACAGCCATACGAATTATAGATTACTCGACTGAAAATATCTGGCTAGATGTTACGTGTGAAACAAGCGATTGGCTGGAATGGACTTATGAAAATATCATATTTCTCGGTCAAAAGTGGAAAGAAGCCGTCTCGATGATGGAAAAATCAAATAAGCTTACGCACTTGCTAGAAACATCTCTTCTTGCCCGAAAAGCAGCAGTCAAAATTTGGAATCAAGCATCAAAAGCATGAATGTAGATACAAATATCTTACCAATAATTAACTTAGAAAATATCTCCCAAATCCTGCTTGCAAATATTCCCCAAGATGATTTACTAGCGCAGTTAATTATCCTCAAAGGACAGTTTATCTTAGTTGAACGCGAAGGCAAACAATCTAAGTACAAGTTCCTTTCTCCTGAAGCAGTAGAGAAAGCCTTCACAAGTAAAACTGCTGTATCTGGATGGCTTTCTAGCAACACGATTTGGTGGGGTAAAAATCCAGAGGGAGAGGCAATTATTCAGTTTTACTCTCCCCAAAAATATCAAATTCAAATTATGGGACAGGAAACTAAAGTAATTACTATCCCCATGCCTGCATTCCTCTTTGCTGGATGCGGTAGTAGATATTACCTGTGGGCAGTTAAAGGAAGGGTATTTAAACCAGACGCACAACTGTACAAGCCACCTCTACCTAACGTCTGGGACGACTCTAGTATTTGCTTTGGGGGAAATTCTCCCGATACGTGCAGTGCTGCAACTATAAGCCAAACTTGGGAGTTGTTCTGGAAATCACCCTTTAATAAGGACTTGTCCCAAGGCAAGTCAAAAACTCATCCCGACAATATCTGCAACCAGCTAATCAAATTGCACGAGTCTAAACCCAAATCCTACCCTTCAAGTGACCTTGTTTCCGTTCATAGCTGGAAAGTCACAACTCCAGAAGACATTATTAACCACCTGTTCAGTTAGCCATGAATGCCTTTATCGGTTATCACCTCGCTACAAGTAATAATTTTCCTCCCTACAGCCAAAAACTTCAAGAATACTGGCTGGCAGCAAATGGACTTTTCTTGCGATCGCACCGCCGCGAGTTAGAGGTTTGCTTGCAAGTGACTCAAACTCAAGTTGCTGGACTCCAACCCCTTGAACCCTACTTTCGCCTGAAAGTCCCAAAAGTCCCAAGCCTTGTAATCACCGATATTATCAATACTGCCAGTATCAACCCCCAACAGGAAATCCTATTCTACTTGGGAGTGACAACCAACCAATGGTGGTGTCACACGCCACTGCAAACTGCGTCTTCTACTCACGTCCTATCTCTAGAAAGCGCACTCGATAAAAACTATACAGATGGCTTGGTGGAAATGCACAGTCATGGAACTCTAGCTGCTTACCCTTCAAGTGCAGACAATCAGGAAGAAAAAGGCAAATTTCGAGTGTTTGCGATCGTCGGCACACTGAATATCATTCCCACAATCTATACCCGCATCGGGATATACAATCACTTTTTCGACATCAACCCCAATCAAATATTTGAACTTCCGCCACAGGTAAAATGCTCGAATTAACTGCTTACCAACAAGCTTTACCAGTCTTACCTCGCAATCATACTCGTATCAACTTTGTTTTAGTAGGAGTAGGAGGAACAGGCGGGTTTCTTGCAGAAGATTTATGTCGAATTATTCTGCAACTCCAGCACACTAGAAAAGAAATTAACTTTGCGATCGTCGATGGCGATACTGTCGAACTTAAGAATATCACCCGCCAAAATTATCAACAAGCTGAAATTGGGCTACCAAAGGTACAAACACTGGCTGCAAGATGCAGCGCCAAGTATGGAATTGAGATTACAGCCGTTTGCGACTGGTTTGAAGAATATATGATTCGCACTACCAATTCATGGAACACCCTAACAGTAATTATTGGTTGTGTGGATAACAGCACAGCCAGGAGCAAAATTCACTCTGTTCTCAAAATAAACAGTGCAAATGAGCCAGCATCGCTATTTTGGCTGGATTGTGGAAACAGCAACCACTCCGGCCAAGTAGTAGTTGGAACGCACTCTAATTTTGATATAGTCCAAGCCGCCAATAACCCAGACAAACCTAAATTCTGGTTGCATCTTCCCTCCCCAGCGCTGGTTCACCCGGAATTGTTAGTTCCTCAACTGGAAGAACTCACCGACAATAGCCTCTCATGTGCAGAAATTCAAGCACGAAATTATCAGTCGCTATTTGTCAATAAAATGACGAGTGCGATCGCAGCCCAGTACTTACTAGAATTAACCCTTACGGGGGGTTTGAAAAAGTTCGCCAGTTATTTCGACCTCAAAGCAATGTCAACCCGAAGTTTATACGCAAGTATCGACAATCTGAAAAAATACTATATACCGTAGAAAAATCACCACAAATAGCTCACGCATATATATCCCAAAAAACAAATTTGGGATATATTTTTATGAATAGATTCAATCACAAAACACTTGAGTTAGCCGAACATCATCCAGAGTGTTTATCGACAAAAAATTATTCTAATCTCACTGTAAAAAGTGAATCCGAAGTTGCTGGAGGTCAGTTTCATCTCGTCATGCAACAAATTGGTTTAGGGCTACCAGTCGAACCTTTCTTAAAGGAATACCCCCAAATTAATAACTGGGTCGATAAGGTAAAACCTTTTCTAAACATCCTTGGAAACAAACAATGGAGCGCCCAACTTCAATATTTATATCACGATATCCTTCTCTATAGCGAGTGCGACCTCATTATCTATGGTGAAAATCAAGTAGTTGCGTTTGACTGGACAATTCAAAAACCTCCTAAATTTGAAATTCTTCAGAGCAAGTGGCAAACCCAATTGAGATTATTTCTTCTTCACGAACGAACTGGAATGCCATTAGAACAAATTAGCCTAGTTTACTTGTTCATAAATACTGATAGTATCTACCAGTTTACTTACTCTGATAAGAAATATTTGGCTTTCAAAGAACGGTTAGAAGAAACACTCGCTCCTTTTATAGGAGACAACAATGAAAATAAACATTTAGCCGATAAAATAACTCCTCATGAAGCACATGATAAATGGCTGGCAAGAGAAATATCAACTACGGAATATTTAGCAGCAATTCCTGAAGTGGAATTATGAATCCAACAGAATTAAATATTACCAAAATCGAACTCACTTCTAACAGTGGTTGGACGCTCAATATTCTCTCACGTCGAGTAGCAACTATTACTGATCCCTTGGGAAACCGAAAAACCAGCTATTTCGGGTTCGATACCAAAGAACAAGCCGAAAAGTTTAGAGATTGGCTTCTCCGAAAAGACAAATGTAGTAGTGCAGTTATCCGTCACTCAGAACGATTAGCTACTGAATGGGAGGTAAAAACTTGGAATGTACCAACCTCCCTAATTCTTAAATGCGCCGTTAAAGATTTAAAGGAATCTAGCAATGCAACTATCTCTCCTGAATCTGTCTTACAACGAGGATAACTCATCACTAGATATTTTCAATATTCCTAACTTAGAAAAAGCAGAAGCTCTCCGCAAGCTAGCTGCCTCAATGCAGTCAAATATTGACCAAAAGAAAAATCCTGCTATTGGGAATCAAAGGGCAACCAAGCGCCGTAAAACTATAGCTCAAGGGATAATCCAAGAAGGGATTGAACTTGAGATTATCCAGTCTTGGCTATTTGCGATCGCACAAATGTGGGAAATAGGAAATATCCCACCAATACTACGCGGTATATCTCGCAAATCACAGGTTGAAGTGCTATTTAGGATTTCTCAAAGTGGAGAAACTAGCCAGAAAGTCCAAGAAATACTAGAAGACGAATATTACCAAGACTGGGTAAAATCTCTCAGTCGCGCGGGGTTAAATACATTGGGCGAAATCATATCAGCAATAACAGAAATTCAACAGGTAGTAAAACCTGAAGCAATTGATACTACCAAGCAACAACTTAATAAGCTTGAGTTAGAAATCATTGGCATGAAATCTGGAGATTTCTTTCCTACTCCCAAACCAGTCTGTCAACGACTTGTTCAACTGGCAGATATTAAAGCGAATTGGCGAATTTTAGAGCCTAGCGCTGGTAGCGGAAATATTGCTGAATATATTACTAAAACCTACTCCAATGTCCAACTAGAGGTAGTTGAAGTGAATTACAATCTAAGACAAATTCTAGAACTCAAAGGATTTAATCTCGTAGGGAAAAACTTTCTGGAGTTTAACCCCAGTCATTTATACAATGCCTGTATCATGAATCCTCCATTTTGCGAACTTGTCGAACATATCTATCAAGCTTGGAAGTTAATTATATCAGGTGGTGTATTAGTTTCAGTCGTTCCTGAATCGGTTTTCTTCAACCGGAAGTATCAAAGCTTCAAAGAGTGGCTACAGAGCAATAAAAGCTATGTCGAGTTGGTAGAGAAAGATGCCTTTTTGAGTTTAAATAACCCTACAAATGTAGCTACTAGAATCGTCAAAATAATTAAACCATAGTGTACTACAAGCGTATGGCGTACTACCAAATTGATGAAACTAGATATGTCACGTACATCTTCCCTAAATTCGGAAAGTATGCGAGATACAAAATTCTTACACAGCAAGAATTAGAACTAGCAGTTACTAAGTGCAAGCTTGCTGGTTGGAAAGTCAGTAATGTCACCAAACTTACTAATAAAATGCTTGAAATTAAACCCCAACGAACAAGGAGATAAATATGGCAATTGAAACTATTGCTTCCTACAGATTTATTCCTGGTAAAGATAGTCACATAACAACTTATGGCGCACCTGAAGAACAAACAGTTGCAATACACAATTCAAGCACAACATCTGTGTCACTGACTTTCACAACTGAAAATACATCTGTTCTTAGACAAATCATCATCAATCTTCAGCAAATATATCAGACACTTTTAAACACCAAAGCTGGAATTATTCAGGAAGACACTTACATGAACAACTTTACCGAATTAAAGAAAGAGTGCATTGAGAACAGCACTACGAGAGGGTTTACTTCCACAAGCGATTGCGAGGTTTTCTCGATTAAAGATTCTAAAATTTAAATGATGAAAACTGTATCTAAATAGCGAAAAATTAATAAATCTTTCAAGTCGTCTTTATAACAGACGATTTTTATTTTTTACAACTGCTTTTGCTTGACGCATTAAAGATTGATTTCAATTAATTAAAATTATGGCAAGAAATCAAACAAAGCCTACTACTGAAGAAAGCACAGTCTCAGAGTCGGAACCCCCTCAACAAACCGTTCAGAATGGGGCAAACATACAAAAGCGTAAATCAGCTATTTCTAAATTTGCCAACCCTGAGTACAATGCGCCGATTAGCAATATCTGCATCTGCCAAGTCATCAACCACATGGAAGCAGAAAAAGTTGGATTGTTTATAAAAGATAAGTATTTAGCAGCAATTAACTGGCAAGGACAAGAACCTACACACAAGCACACCTTCTCTAGTGGTACGCCAGAAATGGGAGTGTTGTTGCAATCGCCCAGAATGCACATTCTTGATGTTTCTCCCAGATATATTGAACAGCGCGATGACGGCAAAATTGTGGGGGTGTACGAATCACCTGATGGGTACGAAATGTACCAAGCACTCGGCAAAGATGCCGCAGTGTTGAGACGATTCTACTTGTTGCAACTTGTCGATGAAAATAATAACAACCTGCACTCAGTACCAATTGTCTTGTCAATCAAAGGCGTTGCATCATCAAAATTTGGCGAGGCTTACAAACAGTTCCAACGCGAACTAGAGGTTGCATTCGCCCGATTTACTGATACAACTGTCGCTGAAAAACGTGCAGAGTTTCATCGCCTTGGTGCATTTCAACCCACCTTCACACCATCCCTTGAACCGAAAGAAGCAGTTAACCAAAGAGATAAATCCTGGGTAGCAGTTGTCACTTCCTACAAATCACCAAACCCCGATGGCAGCGATTTTCTCGAATTCTTCTCAGAAGGCAAAGAAATCGATATCCAAACAACGATGCAGGCAAATCCCGAATTCTCTCACCGCATCGGTAAAACATCAACCGTTGTAGCAGAACATAACCGCCTCATAGGTGCAGCCGATATGCCAATAGCAGCACTTCCTCCTAGTACAGGAGGTCATGACTATACAGCATACAGTCCTGAGATCGAACAACTGCCTTACTAAAACAAACTACCTCATCTAAGCAAAAAGGGTGCTAGAAATAGCGCCCGTCAAGGAATCATCCACTAAAAACCAAGTAACAAATGAAACTAACAATTGAACAATCTAAACTCGCAGAAATTCTAGAAACCGCTTATCTTGCAATCAGTCCTAAACCCACTGACCCAATTTTAGGAAATATCTTACTGATTGCAGACGAAGACGGGATCGTATCAGCAACAGGTACAAACCTTAACCTCACAATTCATACTACAACCACCGCTAACGTCGAAATTTCAGGTCAGGTAGCACTTCCTGCCAAACTACTAACTGATACTGTTAGTAATGTCAGAGGCGAAATTACCCTAGAAGTAGAAAATCAAGCCTGCATAATTACTCACAATAGCGGTAAGTGCCGACTAATTGGCGGAAAATCTGACGAGTTCCCAACACTTCCAAAGGCAGAAAATCCAACAGAGATAAACTTAAGTGCCAAGAAACTCCAAGCCGCACTTGAAGGGACACTCTATTGCGCCAGCAGCGACGAAACAAAGTTGGTTTTAACTGGTGTCAACTTCAAAATTGATACCAACAAGTGGCAAGCTGCTAGTACAAATAGCCACAAATTAGCGCTAGTAACAGGAACACTCGATAGCGAATATTCTGACCCAATCAACTTCACTGTTCCAGGTAAGTCACTTGGCGAGTTAAACAAAATTCTCTCTCAAAGCGCCGATACGAGCGTCTGCAATATTCTTCTATCAGATAGAACTATCGAGTTTAGCCTTCCTAATACAAAGCTCATTTCCCGGCTTCTGGAGGGAGAATATCCCAAAATCAATAGCTTGATTCCCCGGTCGTTTGAGTATGAATTTACATTAGAGCGCAAGGGATTTGAGAGCGCGCTGAAGCGGGTAAGTTATCTAGCCGAACGCAAGCAAAAGGTTGTCAAAATCCTCTGGGAATTGGAAGTTACACAGGCAACACTATACACCGAAGCTACTGATATCGGGGATGCAGTTGACTCGGTACTGATGAAATCGGTAACTAGTAATTCAGAAAACATCAGTATTGGATTAAACATCGACTACCTGATCGAAGGATTAAAGCATATCAGTACCGATGAAATCGTGGTGCGGTGCAACAAACCCACGCAACCAGTCATTGTCTGCCCGATGGGAGGGCTGCTCAATCAGTTGTATCTGGTAATGCCTGTAGAAATCAAGCAGGGATTTGAAAAAGTAAATAGCCAAAGTACAAAGGCAAAAGTCAGCACTCAAAGTGAGCCTGATACTGAAGAAGTAACAGAGGTTAGCACTCAAACTGAGTCTGGCACTGAAGAAGTAACAAATGTGGCACAGCCAACAGACGATAGTGAAACTCCTCAAATAGAAACGCCATCCGTGGTAGCCAAAGATACTACCAAAGGTAAGTCAACCTCACGATCGCCACGAACGAAAAAAGAAGCGGCGACTGCCTAAAAAATCAAACTTCCTACCAACCACACTGGTAGGGAGTAAATAAAACACCCGTTTATCATCAAAATTATGTACCAACCACTACATCTCAAGTACCGCCCCCAGAGCCTTAGTGAAGTTATCGGGCAGGAACATATCGTCCGCACTCTCATAAATGCGATACTCCCAGGAGGGAGTCACTCCGCGATCGCGCAACGCCCGCCTTCTCCTAAAGGAGACGCGCAAGGGACGGCGATCGCATTCCAGAAGATTGCACCCGCCTACCTATTCAACGGCCCCAAAGGCACGGGCAAGACTAGCACCGCCCGCATCATGGCTAAATCCCTCAATTGCCAGTCAACCCAGGAGCCGACAACCAAGCCCTGCGGAGAATGCAACTCATGCAAGGGAATTACAGCCTCTTCTTCCTTGGATGTAACTGAGTTAGATGCTGCCAGCAATAGCGGGGTAGAAACAATCCGCGAGTTAATTTCCACTATCCAGTTTGCACCAGTTGAGGGAAGGTACAAAATTTTCATTATTGATGAATGTCATGCCCTAAGCAGTCAATCGTGGCAGGCGCTTCTCAAGACAATTGAAAATCCACCTCGTCATGTAGTTTTCATCTTCTGCACAACTGAAATACACAAGGTTCCTGAAACTATCATCTCGCGCTGTCAAAAGTTTGATTTTAGGAGAGTAGGGCTAGAAACACTTGTTCAGTATTTATCAGAAGTTGCCCAGAACGAAAACATCAACATTAACGCAGCTGGTATTTGGGCGATCATCAAGTCTTGTGGAGGTTTTATTCGCAACTGTCTTGTATTGCTCGATCAATTGAGCAACCTGGGAGTAGATGAAATCACACCAAACTGGGTTTGGGAATTATCAGGTGTCGTTCCCGAACACGACCTACTTACCCTAACCGAAAATCTTGCTAAAGGGGAGGTAACAGCTAACTTACAAATCCTCCAAGACTTAATTGAGTATGGCAAAAACCTATTCGTCATCTACTCAAGTTTAACTGGGTTTCTCAAAGACCTGCTAGTGGCTAAAACTGCTCCTGATAATAGACAAATTACTCAACTGGAGGAAGACACTTGGCAGGAACTCGTTACTATTTCTCAGATGTGGGAACTAACCCAGATTCAGGCAAGTATTGCCCTGTTAATGTCAAGACAACAGTTAATGCGTGACTCGGAGGCAGCTAAACTTTGGTTGGAAGCGACACTCATTGAGTTAAGCAATATCAAAGAAGAAAAACAACCTTGGACTAATTGGAAAACAATCCAAGATGCTATCAATTGGGGTAAAGAACAACTCCCACATTTATCCCAATCTGAACTCGAAAGGCATTGGAACAATCTTACTCCCATTAAAGGTAAAAAAGCACCTGCGTGGGTACAACTGGTACAAGAGCTTCAGATGAAGTCTCAATTACAAACTGCCTAATTCAAATGTTCGTCACTTTGTAAAAACACTTACTTTCCCCAATAAAAACTTTGGGGAAAGATTTTTTCAGACTTATTCAAAAATTACATTAAATATAATACACTTACATCTACAGCAATATCTACCTTGTGCAGCAAGCCTCAAGATTAATAAAGACTGTCCTGACTGGGAAGCAAAAAATTAAGATATCAAGTAATACCACAACAAAATTTAACAACTGGCATTCTGGAAGTATCTGATTAAAATTATGCCAGTTGAAGCAATTAGCCTTCGTACAGGACTTGAATTACCAGCAGCGAGCAGACATTTGTGCAATTCTCTTAACCTCTCACAGGTGCTTTGCGGGCAACATGAACAGCAGAAAGAAACTCAAGTTGCACACTATCTCCAATTTTTTCTAGCTTCTGGCGCAATCCTGCAAATAGTCGCTCTTCCGCTTGTGGCTCTAGTCCCCGATGGGTACTCAAAAGCTTGAGGTAGTCATCAATGCTACAGGTGACTTCACACGCAGTTTGCTCGACAACCAACTCTTGAAAACAATTGGAGTCTAAAATCTCTTGTTCAAAACCCCTCAAAATCTCCGCTTGAACTTCCGCACCTTCGTATCGAACAAAGGAGGGTGCATAAGCTTGATACACTTCCTCTAGAACTTGGTAAACTTCGTATTTCGGTTCTGGGGTCAGATTCCATAGCAAAATAAGAAAACCATTATCGCACATTGCCGATGCTGTCTTGGTATGTCTAATCTCTGGCGGTATCCAGTGAAAGGCATTAGCAGATAGAACGGCATTGAACTGTTTTGCTTCTAGTTCCCACTCCTCAAATGAAGTATTGCAAATTGTAACTTTTGGATATCGATCGCAGTTGTGTTGTGCCAAATGACAAAAATCCTGGTTTGGCTCAATACATGTCATTGAAAAACCAAATTGAGCAAAAGCCACCGTCGCATTTCCTGGACCACAACCAACCTCAAGAATCGATGCATCTGAGTCAAGTTGGGCTAAAGCCACAGACCAATCAATTAGTTCCTTTGGATAGTGCGGTCTTGCATTGTAATAAACATCAGCAACGGGAGAATACCAAGTCTTTCGCTGTTCCAAATCCATAGAAGCTCTGGCATTTATTTCTTGTCTAAAGTCTTGCATAAGCTAGGGCGTGTCAGCTTTGATCGTCCAATTTCATTTTAGAACCAGCAAGGGATCTGTCAAAATTTTTATTAATAACCACATACACAGCCGCTTTCAATATTCGCCCTTCCTAATAATCTAAATATGATTTTTGAGGTATTTTTATTACCCAAAAAACCACCAACTAAACCACAAGGATTCATGCAAAAAAAAAGTAATTAATTTTGGAGATTATGAATTATAACCACCGAGATTTTATTACCAAATCTGGTAATAAGATTATCGTTGATGAGGAAAGACTCGACATATTTTGGTCAGATACTACCCCAATACCTGAGTGGCATCCCACAGTAAATATTCCGACCTACGGAGCGATCAAAACTCTGGTAGTCGATATTGAGACGGCAGGGATAAACCCAAGAGAAAATCGGATCTATGCAATTGGCTGTATGAGCGAGATAGGGGAGATTGCGATCTTTATGGATCAAGCCGAAAGCAAAATCCTCCTGGAGTTTTTCAAACACCTAGAAGCAAGCAAACCAGAAGTAATTTACACCTACAATGGAACAGAATTTGACCTACCGTTTCTCATTACCCGCTGCGAGTTACATGGCATTCCTCATCCGTTTAGAATTGCATCTAAGAAGCGTACTATCCGAACTGCTCAAGTACGCAGCGAACCACTGGAAATTCGGGAGGTATTCATCCGCAACTGCCTGCACGTAGATATCTTTATCTGCGTTCTCAGGTGGGATTTTATCGCCAAAGAACTTACTAACGGGCGATCGCTTAAACAGGTGGTACTGGAAATGGGATTGCGTAAGCAAGCGCGACTGGTTCTACCCTATGAAGAAATTCTCGCCTGCTGGAAAGCCGATTCTGGTAGTAGGGGATGGCAGAAAATCAAGGATTACCTTATTTACGACTTGGAAGATACGCAACTCATAGCTAACAGACTTGTACCTTCATACCACTATGAAGCACTGGTTGTACCGGGGATGAACCTCCAGCAGTTAGCCCTCGCTGGTAACGGCACCAAGTGGAAGCAAATATTCTCGCATCACTACCCAGGATACAAACCCAAGCCCGACCGTAAGTATAAATTTCAAGGGGGGATAGCCTACTCTATTCCAGGACTATATAAAAAGGTTGGATACATTGATATCAGTTCTATGTACCCCAAAACCATCTTGTCGAAAGGGATTGTCTCTCGTAAGGATACAAAGCGAATCGGCTTGAGCATCTTGCAATATTTGGTAAATGAGAAATCAAGGTTGGAACAAGTTGCCAGCACCGGAGACATTGTTGCCAAGGAAAAAAGAGAATCTACCAAAGTTTTAGCTAATTCTCAGTTTGGGTTCTTCGGAACATCGGAACTCACCTTCAACGATATGGAAGCAGCCGCCTTGGTAACAGCTTACGGTCGGCGCATCCTACAATTCATGATTGAGGTAATCAATCAAGCTGGTGCAATCCCTGTAGAAGTTGATACTGATGGGGTGTTCTTTACTCACCCCAACCCAGAAAAAGTGTATGCCACACTTCAGTCTGAATTACCCAAAGGAATAACCGTCAAATTAGAGTTTATTGCCAATGCAATGTTTATTCCGCAAAGGGGAACTAAGAACTATCTGTTATGGCTAAAAGATAACTGGATTATCCGCAAAGGTAGTTGGAGAAGCCGTTCTCGCTCAAAACTAGAGAAAGAATTCCCTGTTGAATATCTAACCTACTTAATCCAAAACCAATCCACAGCAGAGGAATATTTCAGAGATGTAAAATCACAGATTTTATCAGGAAAATACCCGATAGAAAAACTCTCCATTACTCGCAAAATTCGTGTTGGGGAAAAAGAACTTCTTAAATTAGGAAAACCTGGTGATGTAGTAATTTACTATTACGGAATCAGAGGTATTACTAATATCAGCACTAATGAGAGCTATTCACGTCAATACTATCTTGACATTATCGAAAAAAGGCGAGAAGAAATCCTCAAAATAGCCGCTCCTGAAATACTAGAAGGGAATGAACGTCAGTTATCTCTTTTCTAAATAAATAAACTTGATATTTAACCTAAGCACTAAAAACAATAAATGTCAAGTCTTTTTTCAATTCATGAATTCTCAATATATTTGTAAATAATGACAAATACTTACAAGCAAATAGACTTTCATTAAAAAAGTATTTTCAGGCATTTATATTAAACAAAAAATAGGTCTTCAAAAATTAAAAAGCAGATTAACAAACACAGTGCCAGTCATTAATTAACTGATTAATTTCGTCAATTCAGTGATGTATTAATGGAGATATTATTCTTAAATTGGAAAAGTAACTAATGAAAAATAAATCCTCATATCGCAAGCCCAGGCTTAATAAAAAACAAAGGGCTTGGGTGAACTCATTCCTCGCATCTCATCCTAATGCCAGAGTTAGAAATATCTATGAATTAGATGGCGATCGCGTAGTTGAAATTGAGTGGTGGGAAAATACAAATCCAATAATATTAGACCCAAAAACCTACATTCAAGGAATTATCAGCTACAAGATGCGGGTCAAACTAAGGAAATTTGGCGATGCGAGAAAAACAGCCGAGTTCTCGTACCGGATCACCCCGCCACAAAAACGAAGTGCATCATGGCACTTAACAGGTCAACTCTCTCTAGAACTTCCCCAGTGTTACGAAGTTACAGAACCAAACAACCCAGTTATCGTTAAACCAAAAAGGAGAAATACTAAAACCAAGAAAGTTAAAAAATTTATTCAGCATACTCTTCCTCTATCAGGAATTAGTGCCCAGCTTCATACTATAAATATCGAAGATGGTGGTGTTCCTTTATCCGAACAAGAACTATTACTAGAAAGCGTATTGCACCTAAATCTAGATACTGGTAAAGAGACTAAACTTCCAGGAGCTATAGTCAAAATTCTTTCCCATAAAAAAGCTAGTTTAAAGGAATGGGAAACAGCTATTGCGCTATATGAGGTAACTGGTTCTAGTGGAGTAATAGAATATCTCCAACAATTAGATTCTTGGCGGAAATATTTAGGTACTCAACCCGTAGAAAATCCTGCTGATAAAGTCTCAAATCAAAAGTCAGTACAGTCAGTACAAAATTAAGTGTAAGTATTTGCTGATCGCTATATTTTGCTAGCAGCTATATAACAAATACTAAGGATATGAAAAGAGTTAATACTAACTCTTATTTTTTTAAACCACCGCTTACGACTAACGTCTTATAAATAAATGTTTATCTAATCTATCATGACTGTATATCTGTACTACGGCGAAGATAGCTACTCACTCAATCAAAAAATTGATTATTTAGTGAATCAAAATGTTCATGCGGAATGGAGAGCTTTCAATTACGTTAAGCTATCTGGAAGTGAGAAAAATATTGCTGCCAAAGTCTTTACTGAGGTTATGACCTTGCCCTTTGGAGAAGGTAATAAAATTATTCATACAGACAGCGACTCTCTAATTGGAAGTTTATCAAATGAAGATAATAACCAAGAACTTGAAAATCACCTTTCCCGAATACCTTCAAGCAACATTCTACTAATTACTGGTAACAAAAAGCCAGATTCGCGCAGGACAGTAGTAAAAACTATCCTAAAATATGCCCAGCAAGAAGAGTTTCCTCTCGTCCCTAGTTGGGATAAAAAGGGGATAGTTAACTTGATAGGAAAGTATGCAGCTGCTCATCAAGTTAAACTCACGCCAGATGTTAGAGATTACCTAGCTGAAGCAATTGGTAATAATACTGCACGAGCCGATAGCGAATTTGCTAAACTTGCTGTTTATGCAAGCGAACAAATAATCTCTATTGAGGAAGTAAAATCTTTCGTTGGCAATCAGAATACTGACTACCTAAAGCTTACTCTTGCTATGTTAAGAAACCATCCCAGTTTAGCAATAGTGCAGGTATCTAAACTAATAGATAATAATGAACACCCGCTCAAAATAGTAGCAACACTTACCTCTATTTTCCGCACTTGGTTAATAACCAAAGCTGGGGTAGAAACTAAATTATCTGATACTAAGATTGCAGAAATAGCTGAACTGAAAAACCCCAAAAGATTGTATTACCTCAAAGAAGAAGTCAAGTTTGTAGGCGTTCAAAAGCTTAAACACAGTCTTACTTTACTTGTACAACTCGAAGCCGAACTCAAAAGCGGAGTTGACAACCTAACCAGTCGAATTGCTGAAATTTCTACGATATGAAAAACAACCCATTTACAGAAATCACCGGACAGCATACCGCCAAACTTCTCCTGACTAAAGCAATCGAACAGAATAAAATTGCTCCTGCATACCTATTTAGCAGTCAAGTTGAAGGAGTGGGGAAAGGAAAAACTGCTCTGGCGATCGCAAATGCGATACTCCCAAGAGAGAGTCGTTCCGCGATCGCAGGAGAAAATAACCATCTAGACATCTTACAAATCAAACCAACCCATCCCGAAAACACCCCCCAGCAGAAAGGTATACCTGCTATTCGAGTAGAACAGGTACGCGAGGCAATTGAATTTCTATCAACTAGTGCAGTCAATGCCAAGCAAAAGATGGTGATTATCCACGAAGCAGATATGCTCAACCCTACCGCCGCCAACAAACTTCTCAAGACGCTGGAAGAACCCAAAACTGGAACATTTATCCTGATCTCGTCCTATCCTCAAAAGCTATTACCTACTATCAAGAGTAGGTGCCAAATCATACCTTTCCAAAGGTTAACTGATGAGGAGGTTATCTCTGTTCTGAAAGACCAACAAATTGAGGTAACAGAAAAAATACTAGCTATGAGTTCAGGCAGTCCTGGTCAAGCGATCGCCAATATCACAATGTTAGCTTCCATCTCAAAAGAAATCATAACTCAACTGGAAGTGCCTCCTGACGATATTCTCAACGCACTCAGTTTGAGTAACTCCATCTCAAGCTGGAATCACGAGACACAATTATGGCTGCTTACCTACCTGCAACACAACTGGTGGCAGAAATTAAAAAGCACTCAATTGCTAGCTAAATTCACGCAAGCAAGGAAGCAATTGCTGCATCACGTTACTCCTAGAAGCGTTTGGGATAACCTACTTCTGCCATAGCAAAACCCATCCATTATCAAAAAGCACTGCCAGTTAGAAGTATTTCTAGCTGGCAGTATTTATTTACACATAAGGAATATGAACCAGCAACAAAGCTTATTCGATGTCGAAGAAACCATCCCTAACAGCAAAAGCCAAAAAGCTAGCGAAATTCTTACTCCTAGCACTAGAAAGATACTTCAGTTACTAACCAGCCAAAGGATTAACAAAGTTGTAACAGCCAGTCTACTCGATCTAGCAGGAGCAAGTCATGAAATTGTTCAATACATCGTCGGGCCAATTGTGACTCAGCAGAACGGCTGGCAACAGTCAATTCCATCCTGGGTAGGAAAAGCGATCGCAGTCGATAGATTAGATACAGCGTTAAAAGAGATAGACAAGGGAGAAGTAGGTAAACTCGCCTCTAGCAGCGAAGTTGTTGCACTTATGATGCCAATTGCTTTTGAAGTGCCGCTTTCATCTGAATGGACAGATGTTTACCTCTGGGCAAGTCATGATGCCCTCGTTAGGCACAGACCTTTTGAGAATTTCAAATACGATAAACTGTGGGAGAAGATTGGTACAACCCCAATTCAGTATGAAAAAATCCGCTCTGATTATGAAACCCTAGCTGCTGATATCCGTTCTCGTGTAGTCAAACACGCGGCGAAAGAAGGATGGGGTAAAAGGTCGTCAAATAAGAACAAACACCCTGTTAAAGCAACTACAACTGAAAGTAATATTCAGATGGAGCAATTATCACTGTTCTCATAACTAATTTTCAGTACTTTTTTCTACACTCTTTTCAAAGTCCTTCCTCTCCTTCTCTGTGAGAGGAGGGAGTTCTTCTTTATAATAAAAATTACCTAATTTCTGACACTGATTGACATAAATTCGTCTTGCTGAATCACTTGCCCTCAAGTCCTGACGTAAAAGTAATTTAAACGATTTTTCACGCTCTTTCAATTCCTTCAATGCTACAAGGATTTCTTGTGATACAGCAGGATTTTCATAAGTAGAAGAAAGTTCCTCACTTGATGAATAAACCTTTAGTTTATTGCCAGCAGGTTGAGTTAGAAGTCGCTGAGTGTTATACGAACGCCACAGACCCAATTTCTCGCGCCGTAATGACTCAATTTCAACTTCACCAACTCGGTCTGGAGTACTGCGCCGCACGTAGACAAAACAAGCTCTATCAGCCGCTACAGTCAAACTCACTTTCACACCATTACCATCAAAATAGAACAAGTCAATTAAGTCGTTCTCTGCATTAACTTCTCCAAGCTTCTCTTTATTTGATAAATCAGGCAACGCTTCTGGATTTAGCGATGGCATAGCATTATTAACATTAGCTGGGGATAATGATGGCGTAGGTGAAGAATTCGATTCTATAGCCGAGACTTTATCTTCTTTTTCTGGAGATGAACATCCAATCAGTAAGAGTAACAATCCTATAAATAAGTATTTATTCATAAGTAAAAATCTATATTTGTAAACCAACAATAAAATATTAGTTATTGCTTCCCACTCAACCGACCTGTTTGATAAAAATCATACAGGCTAGGGAAAGCTTTTTCTAAAAGCCAGTTGCGCCCAACTTCTGATTCAGGAATATTATAAGCAACCATATAAAAACCACTTCTGTAAGCAGCTACACCCAAACAAGCTTGTAAGCTGGATATGGCCCGCGAAGAAGCTGGAATAGCCATCAAATCTTCCAGATGACTGGGATGATAATTTTGTTCTACCAGCAGAAAATAAACCAAAGTATGAACCAACCGGGATAAAACAACTGTTCGGTCTTGCCAACGTTCTAAATGAGACTTGATACAGAAGTAATCAGGTAAATCAGCCGTCTGAGATTCATCAATGAATAAATCACTATGGCTTTCGATAAAACTAGAATCCAGACCTATAAACTGTTTGAGAAAAACAAGCGTTTTCCCCCAACGTTCGTGTCCCTCAGTTTCAGCAGAAAACGCACCTTCTGAATACTGCGAACCGTACTTCTGTTGGAGTTCGGCAACAGCCTCTTGATTGATATTACCCTGCCAATCAGATTCATTAAAAAACTCTTTTAAAATCTCTTGTAAATAGATGGGTGAAAGCTCATTAACATCTGGATATTCATCATCAAAATTGTCTTCGTAAGTATCAATAATAAATATATCTAACTCGATTCCTAGCTCTTTTTTTCTATTAACTGGTAGTAATGATTTAGCGTCTTCTAACGATAGAGGAAAATCTAAATAAGGATGACCTTTGGCTAAGTAAGAATCACCTAAATATACTAAACTTTCAAGCGCGATAGTCCGGGCAAAATACTCATCTTGTGGATGCACGCATACTTGGTCTAGTTCCTTATCTACTAGCATCATAGTAATTGCCGGTAGAGCAAACCATGACGCATCGTGCAAACAAGTCGGGAAATCAGCAATTAAATCTACTAATTTCAGTTCTAGGATTTCTCCCCAAACGCCTATCCTAGTTGTATTGGAAACATCGCAAAAATGCTCTACATCTTCTCCAACAGATGTTTCTCCTAACCAGGTAAGATTTTCTACCTGCAAAGAAGATGAGTAGTCAGAAGTCAGCTGGTTTTGGCTATCCTCGTCGGACTGTATCCACATCAAAGCCAAAAGTATCAGCTTACAAATACTTACTCGCTTCAGGAGAAGATATTCAGGCATAAGTCATTACTTATAATTTTTAGATGCATACCACGCTAATTGCGATACCACCATAGCACAGAGTAACTTGTCGTTCCCTAGTAAAAACCACAATTTTACGATAAACAAGGACAAAAAATAACTCATAAGTATGAATAAAAAAGAATGTGGTTTAAATAAAATAACTCGTCAAAATAATAAATCCTGAAAGAACTAATGCTGACGCAGCAATAAGAGAAATATATAAATCCTCGCGTTATGAACTATATCAACAAAGTCATGCTGGTTGGCAGATGCGGACAAGAACCGGAACTCAAATATTTCGAGTCTGGCGCAGTTAAGGCTTCAATATCTATTGCAGTAAGACCACCCTACAGAAGTGAACAAGCCCTTTGGTTTGATTTAGTTGCCTGGGGAAATCAAGCAGAAGTGATTGGAAATTACGTTCGTAAAGGAACCCAAATTGCAATTACTGGCGAGTTTGGATTTGATCGTTGGGCAGATAAAAATTCTGGCACTATGCGGCAAAAACCCGTAATTACAATCAACGCTATTGAATTGTTAGGTTCACCCCGTAAGGAAGAATCTACATCCACTTCTGCACCCAACGAAACACAGACTGTAGCTAACGCAAATTTCTAGGAAATTACAAATCGCCTATGCATTATAAATCGTAGGCGATAAACCATCTAATCAATCTACAAATAAAACGAACATGATTCATAATACTGCAACTATCAATCTTAAGTCAGTGAACACTACCCACGACAAAGAAGGTTCCTTGATTGCCTTTGGGATCGCCGAATTCTACTACCGTTCCAAGGAAGGAGTAGTTGCTGACGAGATGCCATTCCGTTCCAAAGGCGCACCCGCCGTCGTTATTAACGAACAAGGGGAAGGCGTACACGGCACAGCAGAAGGATATCTTGATTTGCTAGTTGATAACAGGGGTGATTACAAAGAAAAGATTGCCACATTCGTAATCAGAAACTTTATGTCAGCACAACCCATCAACGAACTCACCCAGGTTAGTAAAACCCCTCACTCGCCAGAAACTCCCGATTTTGCCAAAGAACTACTCGAAGATAACGTTACTTCGACAGATGAAGATTTGGACCAAGAACCTCCGTTCTAGATCCACTTAACTGAATAAATAATGCTAGTACATACAGACTTACTTGTTGGTACTGGCATTATTTTTTTACAGAAATCCGGAATAAAAATCTACTGTTTGGTAGAATCGCTGACATCAACTTATCTTATATAGTACATAAATACTAAAATACTTACACAAGAGCTAGATTTCAAACTTTTTTGACATAATTACCCCACGGGTTGGGAATTACCGTTGCCAACTTCATCTGACGGTTACAATTCAAAATCAAGACTGAATGTTTCGTCATCAGGATCTTCTGGTTTTGGGTCTGGAGATGGCTGGGGATTCGGCTGAATAAGTTGGTTTGACTCAGTATTAATCGGCGTAAAAGCTACTTTTTGTGTGGCTAATCCAGCCTTTATGAAAACAAAATAGCAATCAATGATAAAGTAAAGCGTTTCCAAGTAACTTTTATCTAGTTTTTGGGATTCTGCAAATATCCGCTCACGGTAGCTATCTTTGATCCGAACTTTTTCTGGGGTTAAGTCAAATTTGTCTGTCATTGTTATAACTTCACTTCCCAGATGTGTTTGGTGAATTCTTGCTCATAATGGTTTTTGCCATTTCTAGAAGCCCAAAGACATTAGCTTCCACTGGATTGTCCAGGATTTTGAAACCGTTCTTCTCTAATAGCTTCTTAAATCCAGGTAACAGGCAGCCTCCACCTATCGCCCAGATTTCATCCCCTTGGTGCTTGGCATCAAGTGTCAGATTCACCACTTTCTTCAAGTATTTTTCATACCAATCTTTCAAACAAGCACTGTATATATCTTTGATATCGATGTCACGGCTGTACTTGGTATGTCCCATTTCCAGACAAAATCGGATTTTGGAGGCATCCCCGATTTTTCCGCCATTTAGATGTTTCATTTTTTGGGAGATATCATCGATGAGAACTTCTACACCGATGGGGTAGGCGGTGTGAACTTCTCGTTTACCCTGGTTGTAACGGGAATACAGAGTCGTACCATTGCCAAAGTCTAAAATTGTTAATTTTTTGGGTAGTTGATGCCCAAACAATGCACCCATACCCTCTAGTACAACTTTCAGCACTTCTACTTTCACGTCTGATTGTTTGCCAGCAAGTATCGGCTGATATTCTCCATTTAGTACTTTTTGTAGTTCTTCAGCCAGACCAACATCATGTAAACTGACGACTAATTTTAAGTGCCAAGCCTTACGGTGTGGAAGATGTGCCAATGCGCCCAATAAAGTCAACAACGCATTATTGACTTTATTTTTATTATTGTCTGTGTTGCGGTCAAAATAATTTCCTGTACGGTAAGCAGACTCTCCAACTGTGTAGGCACTACCGTTAAAAACTACCCTCCCTGGTACATCCTCCATGTCGGCTGTGGAAATATAGCTGGGGACACGAACAACTTCAAAGCCATCGACTAAAAGTTTTAGGCTTCCATAACCGTTATCAAAGCCAGCAGGAAAAATTTTTTGCAAGGCGTGAATGTTTGACATAGGGGCCAAGTCAATACGTTTTGATTTTTGAAAGTTATCTGTTTAGATTATCTAGGGGAGCAGGAAAGCACGAGAGAGAAGAATAACTTGCTATGAGTCTTTCCCCAAAACTCTGCCCCTTCCTTCTCTAACCTCAAGAGCTTATCATAACCCCTTGGGGGCTAAGTGGGGTACATTTGCTTAAATGACATTTTGTACCCCACTTAGCCCCCAAAAATACCCCATAAAGGTGTCAAATTTTCATCGAAGTTCTAATCTATTTTTGGGGTACATATAGCCCCCATATAGCACCCATCAACAATTTTTGAAATCTTTTCTATCAACGCAGTAGAAATTAACTTACAAAAAAATAGAGAAGTAAGGAATAAAAAACTTTAGTTGTGGATCTAAGCCCAATACGGTTCAGTTAAGGTTAAAAGTACTGTAAATTAAGGATTGTACTCAACGCTAAAAATCAACTGTAGTGCATCTCAAAGACTTCTCCTTGTTGTCTCCAATAATACAAAGCCAGGATTTGCTGAAAGCAATAGAGACAGCCATACCTGCAACTGCTATTGAACAAGCTATCGCAAAAAGCAAAGCTAACGAAGAAAGAAATCGTTCTTTACCAGCGCATTTGGTAATTTGTTTGGTAGTAGCAATGAGTCTGTGGTCGAGAGATTCGATGCGAGATGTACTTAAAAACTTAGTTGATGGTCTTTCTATAGCATGGGTAAAAGTTGGGAAATATTGGCGAGTACCTTGTAAATCAGCAATTACACAAGCTCGACAAAGATTGGGAGCCAGGGTGATGAGCCAATTATTTCATCAGCTAGTAAAACCAATAGCAACGGCTCAAACATTAGGAGCATTTTTGAATGGATTACGAATAGTGGTAATCGATGGTAGCTGTTTTGATGTGCCAGATAGTGAGGAAAATGCCAGAGTATTTGGTCGTCCCAGCAGCCGTCCAGGGACACAAGCAGCATTTCCCAAGGTCAGATTAGTCATCTTGGTAGAGGCAGGAACGCACATTATATTTGATGCCTTAATGTGTCCTTATCGTATGGGAGAACGGGTTCGAGCTTTAAAATTATTACGCTCTGTACAATCAGGAATGTTGTTGATGTGGGATAGAGGTTTACATTCATATCACATGGTAGAGAAAACGGTATCCAAGGGGTGTGATTATTTAGGAAGAATCCCCGCCAATGTGAAGTTCGTAGTAGAAAAACCGTTAGAAGACGGTTCCTATTTATCATGGATCAATCCTTCAGGAAAACTGCGCTCAAAAGGTTGTAGACCAATCATAGTGAGAGTTATTGAATACACCATTGAGCATCCGCAAAACCCAACTGAACAACTTACTTATCGCTTAATTACTAGCTTATTAGACATTGAAAAATTTCCCGCAGAACTGTTAGCCAAAGAATATCATCAACGATGGGAAGTCGAAAATACGCTTGATGAGTTAAAAATTCACTTATTAGGGCGTAAAACTCACGTTCGTTCTCAAAAACCACGAGAAGTAGTACAAGAAATTTATGGTTGGTTGTTAGGTCATTGGTCAGTACGAATGTTAATGTTTCAAGCTGCAACTACTGCTGGGGTTCCACCATTAGACTTGAGTTTTACAGGTACATTACGAGTTATTCGTCGTGCTATTCCTAAGTTTCAAGACTTACAGCCAGAAGAATTTCCCTTTTTTTCGATTGGTTAATTGTCGAGATTTTAGATCCGTTGTTACCTGAGCGTGTTCACCGTATTAATCCCAGAGTTGTTAAAAAACCTGTATCAAAGTTTCGCTCTAAAAAGCCTCACCACAGAGGGACTGGACAACGAATAGACGTTCCGAAATTCCATATTAATAATCAGTTTGTTAGCCTTAACTGAACCGTATTGGATCTAAGCCCACTTAAAAAAATATTTATTTCGAGACGCATAGCGCGAAATACAAAGCGTCCTTGCTTCAATCCCGCGTTTCAAAACGTTGGCCCTAAAATGGTTGGCTGTTTGATTTATACTCTACTGTCAATGTCTTTGTTATTAAATTAGCTTCCCGCAAGATGTCTAGCCCTAGCTCTGATACAGCTGGAATTTATCTACGAGAAATTGGTCGCTTTCCGAGGCTATTGCCAGAGTAAAAGATTATCTACACAAGACTTGTAAGGTCAATGCAAAACTTGATAAGCAAAACAATTCTCAAGTGCAACGACTAGAGCGTTCTCCAACTAGGGCTGAACTAGCTGCCGAGGTAAATAAAACAGAAGCACAGTTAACCCAAATTCAAAAGCTTGGTCAACTGGCTAAACAAAAAATGATTACCGCCAACCTCTGATTAGTGGTTGCGGTAGCTAAAAAATGTCGCTGGAGTAAGCTGGAATTTCTGGATCTGATTGAAGAGGGAGCAATAGGTTTGGTTTTATAAAGAATCGCTGTTGTAGAAAACACATCTCCCGTACTCACTCTAATAGCAGTTTGCTCAGAGTTGGGGCATTGAACTTTAACTTGGATGATTGAAGACCGTCCATTATATTCTCCAACTACAGGCTCACCCGTAAACTCACAAAGTATTCCCTCTTGGCAGTGTCAGCACTCAAATATAATTCGGCTTACTGCTTTGTCACAGTCTAGAAATCTCACATTCTGAAACCGTTCGGCTGATAATTCTGGTTTGACTCTACAGGATTCAGGCGAAAGCCGTTTGGGTAGTTTAGATGGGCGCTCGATAGATTACATGGACATCTCCGGTTCAGTGAACTAAGTCGGACGAGATAGTATTAGTCCAACTTTTTCCGAATCTCTTTTGCCTTAGCTTCTAATACAGCCAATAAATCTCTCAGTTGCTCTTGCTGGATATCTTCGATCTTAGTTGCTGAGACATCTCGAATTAGAGAACTAATTTGGTGACTTGGTTTAGGTTTTGTTTCAGGAGCGTGTTCAGCAATAGTTTGGGCAACTAGAAAACGAGTTTGAGCGACTGTTAGCCTTTCTTGCAAAACTTGTGATGTAGTATATTGTCGGATTTTAAGAGCTTTAGTTTCTTCAACTTTTAAATTTTTAGAATTTAGTTTTTGGAGCGATCGGGCATGATTTGCACCAAGTCCCGATTCTCTAATCGCAATTTTTAAGTCTTCTGAAAGCCGTAAACAAGGAAAGACATTTGCATCTACTGATGCTGGATTTTGTTGAAAACGTAGTAACAACAGAAGAATACTTTGTTCTATTTCGTCTAAATTAAATGCTTTAATGCCTTCTGACTGCTCTTTTCTAGTTAAAATAACCAATTCAGTTAATTGGGGCAAAAGTTTTTTTGCGTTTAATCTAGCTATTGCTCTCCTAAGTCCTCTAACTACTTCTTCCTGTTCAAATTCCAAGGCTAACTTAGCCTGTTGAATCAAACCTTCGGCTAAATCTAGCTCGTTCAAGCCTTCTCGGTGAAGACTAGTTAATAAAGTGCGTGCATGTAATTCCTCTTCAGAAAGTTCTTTGAGAAGCATCACTGCATCAAGTGTTTCAATTTCTGGCTGTAACTCTTCTGCAACTGATCTCCATCTCCGTTCTCCATCAAAAATGAGATTTCCCGGTAGTAAAATAATCGGCTGTTGTTGCCCTTCCTCTCTAATGGAAACAGCCATACTCCGAATACTATCCGAAGTAAATGTTTGCCTTGCTTGTTTCGGATTGGGTCTGACTTCACTATAGTGAATTTTAAAAATTCCAGATGCTTTCAAATGTTCTCGTAGGTCTTCAATAGTTTGATTGAGGAGTGTACGTTCTTCTTCAGCAAGCTTTCCCTGTGCTTCTTCATCTTTTAATCTTGTAATCTCTGCCTGTAAATCTTCTACTCGTTCTTCAAGCTCAAATATCTGTTGTGAATCAGCAGCAGAAGCAAACATTCCAAGTACACTCGGGTTGTTTAATTTTGTCATCGATTAACCTCTTATTAGCTTAAGTTCGTTAACTAGTGCATCAACAATTGGCAGAAAATCTCCTCTTGCCTCTTTGCCTGGTCTGTAAATTCCCAGAGGTAGCCCTCTACCAGAAGCATTAAGAATATCAGCTGATTCTCGAATTGGGCTAAAATACTGAATTCCCAAATTCTTACAGACTAGGGGAAGTTCCTCAACAATACTTCTATGCGCTCCCCAATCACTTTTCCAACGAGTAGGAACTATACCTAATATTTTCGGAGTCGGTTTCAATCTCAGCCGCTTGCAGTTGAAATAGTACCACTCAATCATCGCCGCAGCACTTTGAGAAGCCTTGTATTCAGGTTGAATGGGAATTAACACGTGGCTAGAAGCTGCAAGAGCAGTCAGTGGTAAAGGCTCCAATGTTGCAGGACAATCGATAATTACAAAATCGTGAGATAAGGGGTAATCACTCAACCGATCTGCAAGAGTATAAGCTCCACGCAGATCCTTTGAAACTTCCCGAATTGTTTCGTGTAATTCTTTTCCGCCTTTACAAACTTGAATTTTGTCAATCTTACATTGCCAAGCTGTAACTAAAGGCCAGTTCCCATTAAAGTCTGGATGGTAAACATTAGCCATTGTTCCCTGAGTTTTAAATTCTCCTAATCCGCAAAATAATGTCAATGATTCGTTAGGATCGATGTCTAATAGTGCCACTGAATAGCCACGAACACCCAATTCATACGCAAGATTGTATGAAATAGTACTTTTCGCCACTCCTCCAGCGTTTGTCTCAATCGAAAGGGTCAAATTGGCAGGCATAATTTTTTCTCTTTCTTGATTACTATATTTCCGACTCCCAGTCATGAGATAACGTTATATCAGTTTGTGCGAAGAATTTTGAGATAATGTTATATCATTTTTGTGATTTCTCTAACAAGGATTGCTATCAACACAGAGGTTGACTGCAAGTAATGATCGACCTAGCTACACAGATTACCTATTGTGGAATTGTACACAAAAAGAAATATACCCCGTCCAAGAGATATTCACTCAGCACTTGCTCAATCAAACAGTTCCATAGTAAAGCATTATTGCCTTTGTGCAAGCTGGTTATTGAGTATAAAAACCAACGGCATAATTCTAATGTGATTCACTCAGCACTTGCTCAATCAAACAGTTCCATAGTAAAGCATTATTGCCTTTGTGCAAGCTGGTTATTGAGTATAAAAACCAACGGCATAATTCTAATGTGATTTCAACCTTTAAAGCTGTGTCAATTAGCAGCTATTAATGCGACTTTTTTGAGCTTATTGAGAAGAAAAATCTTCTATTGACATAATATAACCACCCTGCCATGAAGATTTTACGCTGAACAACAGTCTTTGTTCAAAGTGTACTCGATTGAAGCTGGATAACAATATTCTCTATCTACCTGATGTCATTATAGAAAGGGGCGCTGCCAACAAGGAAGTATTTTCAATCCCCCTAAAACTAGCTATTCTCACCTAACCACGAGTAATCGGCTCATTCTTGCAGTGGTTATAGAAAAGTTACGTAAAAAGCATCCCAGAAGTGTAGTTGCAGTCCTTGTAACTACACTACTTTTTCTAAGCTAATCAAACATTCTCGTTCACAGCAATAAAGGTACTAGGTCGCTCACAAGGCGTAAAATTATACTTACGTTTAACTTCTTCATCTTGATTATCTGTACTACCTTCAGCGGATTTAGTTAGCAGTACAACCTCAGAGCGGGTATAACCAGTCAACTCATCAAACTGAATAATCATATACTGGTAGAGCGCCCAGACATCCGCCATCCGATTGCCAATACCGGAAGATATCTCATCAGGTATAAAAATATTACCGTGCCAAGATACCTTAATCCCCTCTTTCTGGAAGTAAGTGTCTATTTCAGGACGAATGTAATCCGCAGTCCCTCCGCAAAACACCAGTTCTTCAATATCCTCATCCATTTTCGAGCGCAACCATCTGACGATCGCACGCCAATATTCATCTCTAGCAAGCAATAAAGCCTTGGACATGGACTCGCCATCAAGTTGAATTTCATCACCTTTGCGCTTGCGTGAGAGTTTCTGCATCACCTGGGAGTCACAACTAACTCCAGCTTCTACCAATACCTTGATAATATTGGGATTATCAGGGCTTAGTCCCGATGTCTTGGAAGTAAAATTATTCACTAGCCAAGACATACCAAAACTGCTGGTTATTCCCGCGCTAATTGAACCACTCCGAAAGGTGAAAACACTTGCGTTGCGATAACCAAGCATCACGTACATCGAAGCAGGCATATTATTGCCAAGGGATCGCCTACGGTGAAAAAATATCCCACTACCCTCAGAAGCTGCATCATAACGAAGCATTTTTACCCGCATCTTACCTGCTGGTGTATCAAATCCTCGAAACGCATCCTTCAACCGAACTTGTAACTGTTCTTTGTCTTGCACTTCACCAGGCGGTAACAGGATGCTCAAGTAAGCTGCAACATCATTACCCAGGTTCAACTTCTCCTTAGCCAGCCAAAATGCACCACAAATTTTAGGGATTGCCAGTTCGTACTTTAGCTCCTTCAGCTGCGATATACCCCCAAACCGACGACGGGCAAGCTCTCCCAAGGCGCAGTACTCATCACCTATTCCTACCCAAATACGAGATTCAGGACTACCTTCTTGTTGAACGCTCTCAATCGAAGCTTTAGCAATATCTGCTACTTCTGAGTCGAAAAGTAAAACAACAGGCTTTCCTTCTGGATACTCTTGAACGATCGCCTTGGTTTTACTTGCGCCCATGTCAATCGTAATTACTACCTTTTTTACGTCTGTTTTCTCCTTTGTTTTGGGCATATCTTTATCTTTTATTACCTTTTACTATCGTTCCCAATTTAACCGAAATGGGAAAAATACTGTGGTCTAAAACACTTTCTTTACAGGGTTTAACAGCTTTTTTACATACAAAGTGCGTAGAGAAAAAACTATTACGGCGATGTTCTTCGATGGCGCTACAGCATTCATACTCAACTCCATTGAGTAGAGAGTCCACTGCAAACTGCCAGCAAGCAACCAAGTTCAAATTGCCACGGGGCTAACTGAAGTACCTCCATAGCACTAATACCAAATCAAAACCGTAAATCCTAAATACATCAAAGTACTAAATATTGCTTTAATATCCACTGATCAAATCACCTCCTAAATCATGACTAAATTACCCCAATCACACCCAAATTCTGTATCAACTAAAAGTTTAATTATTAAACAAAATTAGCTTTTTGCCTGTAATTCAAACAATACGATTGTCATTATCACACCCCGTATTACCTCAACCATCCCCGCAATTACCCCAGTAAAAAGTATCGTAATTGTGCAGTCTTGGTCGATAACAAGGTATGTCAAATGGGGTTAATTACACATTTGCTTTGCTGTAAAATTTTTGATCGCAGCTTTTACAGATGAGATACATGAAGTGATTATTCCAGGCGATCGCACCTCTAAAACTAGAATGCGATCGCCTTTCCAGTTCCGTCAAATACTGTTGATGCCCTCGACCAAAGGCTTTGACCAAATGTATGGCTGAAATGGTTTATCAAGGGGCGTTTTAGCAATGTGATTTGTGTAGTTGTGCATCACTTTAATTGCTATGCCCAGAATGACTTCTAGGACTTGCTGTTTACCATAACCAGCTGCTAAAAATTCCTCAATTTCACTATCTTCAACCCAACCCCGTGCTTGAATCATTCGTTGTGTAAAATGACGTAGTGCTTGTAATTTTGGATCTTGGAGTGGGATGCCATCACGTAACGCTTGAATATCTTCACTCTTCATACCCATCATCTTTGCCAAGCCGGAATGGGCTGCCATGCAGTAGTGACACTCGTGTTCATAATTCACTGTTAAATAAATGATTTGCTGTTCAATTGGGCTGAAACTTGTCGTAGCAAACAAATCCCATAGTGCCATCGAACCTTTAAGTAATGCAGGTGCTTGGGCGAAAACTCCCTCTAAATTTGGAATAAACCCAAACGTTTGTTGTGCGTGAACTAATGCCGCTTTAGAGTCTTGAGGTGCGGTATCAATCGTGTGAATAGTAAATTCCATCGGTTGTTGTCTTAAATATGCGCTTAAGTAGACAAGCCTGTCTACTTGAAATTGGTGCTATTGTATTTCAAAGGAGACAATATTGTCTACTCATCCAACTATGACTGCCCAATCAAGCCACGCTCGACAACAAATCCTAGAAACGGCTTCTGAACTCTTTTATCAGAAGGGAATTCAGCATGTCGGCATTAATGAAGTCATTGCAGCATCGGGCGTTGCCAAACGAACACTTTACCGTTGGTTTCCGTCTAAAGACTTGTTAATTGAGGAAGTGATGAAATATCGCGCTGTTCAGTGGTTACGCTGGTTTGAAGATGCGGTGTCAGAGCGAGGCATTACACCCAAAGAACGCTTACTAGCAACGTTTGATGTGTTGCGTGAGTGGTACTCAAGTCCCAATTTTCGCGGTTGTCCGTTCATTAATGCTGTTTTGGAACTAGCCGATGCCTCTCATAAAGCACATCAGGTTTCAGTAGACCTACGTGAGTCGATTCGACAAATTATTGTGCGCTTGGCGGCTGAGGCTGGTGTCAAAAATCCAGAATTTTTTTCGCAACAGTACCTTCTGCTGATTGGAGGAGCTAGCTTAATGGCAACAATCGAACAGTCAGCTAACGGAGCAACGTTTGCTCAAAGTGCGCTCTCGATTCTGATTGATGCAAATATAGGAAATTAACATCGACACTGACATCAAGGAAATCAGGTAGGCTGAAAAGCTTTGCACGATTAGTGCGCGAATGCTCGATTCGATGCTCTATTTCAACAAGTTGCTTGTACTATAACTGAATGGCACTAAGAAAAGCTATAAACTATGCCCAGTAAGGGTTACAGCTTTAATACCCTACGAGTGCAGTAACAGTATGAGTAACTGCGATCGCTGAAGGAGAGATGATGTAGTTGTAATACCTTCAGGAGAGTCACTCAGCAGGTAGTAGGGATATTGGGCAGACATGAGGCGTGTTCGAGCAAGTGCGAGGGCAACGCGACTGGTATCAATGGTTATCCAGCGCCGTCCCCACTGTTCAGCAACGTAAGCTGTAGTGCCTGAGCCACCTTTTACTATAGAGTAGTATTACTGAGCAGTTTCGTTGCAGGAGTTATCACTAAATGATGGGATTAGAGCCTGGTGATCAAATAAAGATTGGAATTTACTTCAAAGGCAACCCTTTTACGCACCACGGTATTTACGTTGGGGATTATTATCTGCCAGATGGTACACCACCTAAAGTGGATGGTGTAGTTCACTTTAAAAAACAACATGATTTAGGTGAAGTTAAAGTAAAGCACACAGACTTAGAGGGTTTTTGTAAGGGTAGTGAACGTCTAAACGAAATAGAAGTTGTTAATTACGGCTCATTCTTTTCTGAGATAGAGCGTATGAAGGTGGTGGAAAATGCTCTTAAGTGTGCACAGAAATACGAAAGTTACGGTAACAATATCTTCAAAAAATTCTTTGGACTAGGTTATAACATCGCTACTTTTAACTGTGAACATTTAGCTACCCAATGCAGGCTTGGGCATGCACAAAGCTTACAAGGAGACTTACTTAAAACAATCTTGTTCTATGGGCCAGAGATTCAAAAAGCACTCCAAAAGATGCATTAGCTCGATGATGTAAGAAAAGGACGATTTGTCAGAACCTGTGCGACACTGTTAGTGAACTCTTGTAGTGCGTTTCAACCACTCTGAAAACGACCGGATATTGTTGGCGAACTCGAAAGGCTTAGCCAAGCGACGGGTATGACAACGATTCGTGTAATTAGGTATAATCACAGGGGCTAAAAGCTTGGTGAGTGAGCGTCTCAGCGATCAATCTTTTGTACTATCGACTCATCTTAATCAATCTAGGGCGGATGCCTGTATAAATGTGGCTCACGGTCGCTCAATGGGAACGTTAGAACGCTGGGTTATCGGTGAGGGCAAGGGCAGCGGTAGATCTTTTTGCTGGATGTCTTGAAAGTAAATTCTAGGGATATTTATCTGAAAGCTAGAAAATCTAAATGGTGAAGTAATGATAGTGATACAACTGATATCAAAACGTGTAAAAGGAGACTTAGTTAGGTAATGGCAACTAGTCCTGAACCCAACATTACAGCCATAGCAAGCATCATTGCTGCCTTTATTGCTGCAACTCCCCCTACGCTTACAACCATAACTGATGTTGCTATAAAATTAAGAGGCTTATTTCAAGAAAAGAGGAGTCCGCCTTTAAGGGTTCTCAAGATTACCAGGAAGCCAGTGGATGTAAAACATTGGAGAAGAGTTAGAAGAAATTTTCTAATTGGTATTTTTTTATTGGTGATAAGTATTCTCTTTGTCTTGATTAATACGTTGTTGTATCGCCTCGGCTTTCAGTACATCACACTGAGTAATTTTGGAGTAATAGGTACAGTTTGGGGATTAAAAATAAATGTAATTGTTGTTGTAAACTTTTTCTTTCTTTGCTTTTACATTATTGCTTTTACTAAAGCCTACAAAAGAATGGGAAATGATCCCAATGACGCTCGTCACTTCTTATTTAAAAAGGCTTTCTTACTTGTAGAAGCTGACTTTAAAGACACTATCAATTACTGCCAGGAAACACTAAAACTTTTAGATGCAAGAATTCTTGAATTTGATTCAGGGACTGCGGTGATAATAGAAGCTTACACTAATAATGAATTGGTCGCTGTTTTTGGAGGGCTTTATCGTATCAGAATAAACACAGAGGATATCAAAGCTGATAGAACCGAGTTAGAAGTAGAATTTTTTCCCTATGTGTCAGACGACATTGCAAAGTTAACTAAATCCTCCAATATAAATAGATTCATTAAGGTTTTTACAAATAGATGACACTTCTTCTATTCTCAAAATCCTCTATTCTCAAAAATTACTTAGATTGGTTATTAAGTCTTTGATATCCCCCAAAGCCTAAAAGCCAGCTTACAACAAATACCCAGTGAAGCATTACGGGAGGGTAAATGGAACCACTTTTTAAGTAAGCAATGGTACAAACAATAGCTAAAATTGCTGCTGAAGTCAGAAAAGCAAAGCTACTGAATGTCGTTCTCGCATTCCGAATAAAAAAAGTTGCATTCAACGGATGGTAAATAACAAATAGTACTAAGCTAATGCTTCCGGCAATCCATTGATACGCTAGAGATGCTTGCTCAGTCTTGTGCGGTAATAATAGAACGCGAAAGAACACTTCTTCTGCTGTAGCGGGAAGAAGTAAGGTTATTAAGGTTAAGCGGAATATAACTTTCCAGGAAATTTCGGGAATCTCAGCTTTCAAAAAATTAAGTTTGAAACCTAGTGGTATGACAATCAAGGAAAAAATTAGCAAAAGTATGGCTGTCCAAATCCAATCATTGCTACCGGGAAGAGTTGAAAAGGAATTAATTAGACGAGATTGCACTAGAGAAACTAGTTCATTTAGTGAAAATGTCATGATTTTGCAGCCAGATTTGTGAAAGTATGACCGCTGTTGTTCAAATCATAAAATAATACTCATAAATAAGCAACTCTGGGATTATTGCCCACAACGACAAACAGGACAAGTACAGGAATTACGCAAGTATCACAAGCGAAGGCAGAGAGTACACTTTTCTCTAACACTTAACACCCATTCCTCATAATCCCCTCACTCCAAACGAAATCCTGCATCAACTTCTATTTCTGCCTTAGCAATTGGGTCATCCTCGTCATCATTAAAAAATCCATCATCTTCAGAATCTTCTGATAAAACATTTGATACGGATGGATCTGCCGTAACAGCTAATGAGTCAGGACTTGGCCCAGTGACATCAAAAAAAGAAACCGAAGGGGGAACCAAATTAGGTGAAACAGGAGTTATTCCTACTCCGTTAGTTCCAATTGTTGGTTGTAAGCCACTTGCACCTTGCGAGAAAACTCCACTATGAGGATTAACAAGAACTACTTGGGGCAACCCCTCCATCCCAAACGTCCGTTTCATCTTAATGATCTGAACTTCAAGTTGCGCGATCGCATCATGGAGGGCTGACTGCAATTCTACACCAGATACCCCCGCAGCAGATAGCGCAAACGGTAGGTAATACGCCCGCAGCGCCTCACATACTAACTCAGTTTGCCCTCGCTTCTTCGACTGGAGATAACTAATTACTATACCGTCCTCCATATCTTTATTCCGCATGATACGCGCCAACTCAACCGAATCAGCTGGCTTACTCGCTCTTGCCATAACTTCTCTTCTATATAACGTGCAAATCAAGCTTCTCAGTAAGCTATTTGTCAATACTCTTACTTTAACCATACAGTGGGAGAACTCACCCCCGTATTTACTCCTAACTACCCCAATTCACACACTAATTACCCCAATTAAGTGAAATTTGGTTTGATTTTTGTCAATCAAAATAAATAATTAACTGAAAAATAAACTCTAACAATCTCCATAATTGAGGTATTCTGAGGGCAAATTAACCCAATTATTTCAGCATTACGTCAAAGGTTAATCGGCTTAGGGAATAACCCCACAATCCGCTCTGCATCTGATTTACTACAGTCGCACTCCACAACAGACTATTGCTGTCGCCGTACAGTCCTGTAACTAAAACAAGGTATGTTTAGTAGGGTCATTTTATTACTAAAGCTATTATCAATAAACTAGATTAATTGACAGTGTCTTTAATACCAATCGTCTTATTTTGTATTACAAAATGCTACCTTTGTAATATATCTACTGTTTAATAAATAAACAGATTGAAAAATAATACCTATAAATAATTGTAATTACGTATAATTTAATTCACGATAATGGATAGCACCCACTACGCGATCGCACGCTGGCGACATAACCATACAATCTCTACAACCCAACAATTGCATCATTAAAAACAAGGTTTACGGCTTCAGTGTCAGTTACAAGACGAACTATAAGATATTACCTTGTATTATCACAAGTTACAGTACTCTCACTGGCGGCATCTAAATCAAGTATAGTTTATACCAAAAGTAGCAGCGATATTGTCCGCAATTGAGCCCATACACTGTTGTCAGATTTCCGGTTATCCCCAACTCCCTCAATGCAGTCTCTAACTATGCCACTCAGTCCCGCAGTGAAACAAGGTATGGTAAGTAACCCCATAAAGCGAACTAAATCTATCAAGGTATACCTCTTTGAGGAAGAGAAAACTACCATTGAGGAAAAAGCGATCGCCACAGGGGTAACTGCATCTGAGTATTTACGTTCCTGTGGGTTAAGGCGGGTACTAACGGCAAAACCATCTGCCGACTTGATAACTATCCGCGCGACTGCTGGAAACCTCAAAAGCGAACTGATGATGTTATCTCACTTAGCAAAGGAAACAAACAACCAGCAAATTTTGGATACTGTCAATAATGCGATCGCACTCGTAGATCAGACTATCGCAGCTGCATTTAACCTAGACGTTCTAGATAAATCACCCTCAAGCCAAGATAAATAAGGCATTACAGGTTCTATATCCCCCACTTTCAACTCCTTCAATTTGATTCCCGTCATCTATAAAAAACCCAATTTTCTCGACACGCTCAAGTATGTCTTGGGGAAAGATGATGCTGCGATTGTCGATACTAATATGATGGGAACAAACCCAGATGAATTCAACCAGCAGTTTCTCAACATCAAGTACACCAAAAAAGCAGTTAAACGGCAGTGTGCCCACCTCATTATCTCGATAGCACACCGCTCTAACTATCATGAGCATTTATCAGACAGTCAGTACAGTTATGTAGCAAGGGAATATCTCAAAGATATGGGATACTTACCGAAGGAAGAATCATCTGTAGCAGCTACGAGTCAGTTCGTTGCAGTACGCCACCACGATCGCGACCACGAACACCTGCATATAATCGCCTCCCGAATTCGGTTAGATGGCAGTTTAGTTAATGATTCCTATGATTATTTCAACTCCCAAGTCTCAACTAGACGCATCGCGGCGGAACTAGGGTTAGAGGTGACACCGACAACGAATGAAGCCGTCGCCTTTAAGTTACAGCAAGAGTATGGCATAACTGCACTCACCAGCCCCAACCGCTCGAAAAGTATTAGAGCAGTCAATAGTAAGCACAAAACCCCAACAAGTAAGGAAATTATTCGCCAAGCAATAGGAGAAGCCATCAAGGATAGTCCCACTGTCTCCACGTTCATCCAACGCTTGGAGGAAAACAACATTGGGGTATTGCCTAAAATGCGGGGGGAGGAACTACTAGGCTTTACCTACATCCATAATGATGTGAAAATCGCTGGTTATCAAATATACAAACCCTATAGTTGGAACAAACTGCTGTCTGAATACGGAATAACATACGACCAAGAGAAAGATAAGGAAGTAATTCAACAAGCTAAAGCCAGAGCAATTAACCGCATAAATATTAATACTATAAGTAATAATGAGTACTTGTATGCTGATAAACCTACTAGCAGCAGTAGAAGTGATGGTAATGGCGATACCGATAGTAATTCCAAAATACTTGAGAGTACAAAAGTACTAAATAGTAATTATCCAGATCAAATTTCGACAATACAACCAAAATTAGAAGATAAACCCACGTCGGAAGCAAATAAGGTTAAGAAAAAAGTACAGCCGTATCTGAAGGAGCAACATCCACAACAGGATATTTCAGAAGAAAACCGTCTATCCGCTGAGCAATCTTCCCCTACTCCCCCTTTTCCTAACCTTCTCCCTTCTAACCTCAAACATCTGCCTTCTACAATCACTGACTATATGCTTGTTACCAATAATTTCCGTATCAAGGGACGGGAATTGAGTACCAGCTTAGATGCCAATATTCTGATTGTTTACCGTCATGGGGATAATACTCCTGTGATGCAAACCTGCTATAGTCAGGGAAACTGGCACGAAGAGATACCAACTCGACTAACAACAAACGAAATCGAGCAGATTGAAAGCTTGCGTGTCTTTACCCAACAAGCGTTAATGAATAAATTGCGATCACAAAGAGGTATTGAGCAATAGTAAATCTGTTGGTAGAGAAAACTTAATCCACAGTGCCTCTCTGACTGTGGGTAAATACAAAGCCGTTGGGAATTACTATCGTCTTTACGAAGTATTCAAATTTGAACACTTCGTAGAAACGATGTCTTGCTCAGGTGCAAAAATCCTAATATCCTTTATCTCGCCGATAACTCCATAGGAAATAACTCCTTCTTATTCTAGCTATATTAAATTATAAAAGTAACTAGAACTAAAAGATGTAACCTATGCCCAAGAAAAAATGCGGACTTGGCTTTGACTGTGCCAGCATGATGCAATACCCAGGCATAGACCCTGCCGACTGTTTAAATTACAAAATTTGTGGAAGTGCTGTTCAACTAAGCCCCGATCAAGAACTCGAACTTGTTCGTATTCGGGAAGAACAAATGCGCCAGTATCAAGAACAAATTCGCCTAACCCGTCGTTCTGCCGCTATCATGATGCTGATGAGGCGCGGTTGCCCACAATCACCAGAATCGTTAGGTGTTATCCCCGCCATTGAGGCGATCGCCACCACATTGGATAATATTCGTACTGGACTTACCAACTTCGACGGACAGTACATCGCGCCACCTGGTTGCGAACTCCACATCTACAATGTCAAACGGCCGAGTGGTACGTACTCGTACTATAAACTAACCGCCGAAAACGCAATATTTGCACCTTCAGAGAAAGAACAAGAAGTACGGGTAATTCACCTCAGCCATCAGCATGATGCGCGGTATATAGAAGCACAACTTGGTATCGAACGGCGGAACAAGTTAACCCAAGTGCGAACACTGCTTCACAACGCAAGCACATTGCTTGAGGAAGCAACACGCCTACTCGAACAAACCACAGATATGAACAGTCCAAATACTACAGTTGAAGTTTTCAACAGTGATGAAATTATACCCATCGACTCATAAAACCAGCAAAAAGGGAAAATTTACTTCATTACTGCCACAAAATATAGATACTGAAATACAGGATTATCTTATCTGTAAAGCTGCTTTATCTACCAGTACGCTGTGACGGTTACGATCGAATTGCTCTGATAGGTATGCCAACAGGCTAAAAACCGACTAGGGAGAAATGAAAAATGACCATAAGTTTTAGAGAATGGCTCAAACAATTTAAAAATCAAGATGCACCCTTTGGTGATTTATGGAGTGATGCCACATCGACTAAAAGAGGAAGATTTCAAGATAAGATTTCAGACTCTTGGCAGGGTGACACTATAGAAAGCTTGATAGAGTTTATGGTTAAAAACGAAGCATCATATCAATCTCATAGTGTTCTTAATGAAGCTAATGAGGCGTATCATAATTATTTAGGTTTAGAACCTATAAAATCATCTAAATTGGAAGAGTTAGAGAACCAACTTAAAGCTAAATATTACGCAGAACGTCTACAACACTATACAAAATTATGTATTTTATATAGGAATCCTACTTGAATCTTGCTCAGTATACTGAGAAGTCAAGCTTTGTATCTCAAGCCACTTTGTTCTAGTTACTTTAAATAAAAATAATAGCTAGAACAAAGTACAGATCCAAAGACATAAAATTATCAACCTGCTGCCACACTAATTTAGCTTTCTCTCTCAAACTACAAACATCGGCACAATGGCAAACATTAAGAATGTTACTACTGATTCAGCATTAAGCAAGAAGTAATTGAGAAGTTTGTATATTTTTTTCATACTTAAATTTTGAGATCACGCCGAATAGGTCTTCAGGAGACTGGATCTAAGTAATAACTGCATTAGCTTGTATTAAAAATTACATTTATTTTGGAAATAGAAATTAGAAAATTGTTTAATAAATTACCGATATAGAGAAAGTAAAATCAAGCTCTAAGGGTATTTTAGTGCCAAAAAGTAAAAATTTATATTTAAATTTATAAGTTTAATTGTTTATATATGACAATTCAAGCTAAACATTTTGACACTAGGTTAAATCAGTGGATTCATACAGATGGTAATACGGTTAATCCAGCTTCACTGTTAAAAGAAGAACTTAATAATACCTTAATAGAACATTTCTTTCGTGGGGTTAACTTTTCGTTCGGACATATGGACGAAAAGTCTAGTGTGGAACAATTAATTAATCATCCTGAAGGTCACAAATTATTATTATCATCAAAAACACGGTTGCTATATGGGCCTGAAAAATGTCTAGATAGAATTAAACAATTATGCCCTGATAACAAAGATAGAGGTGCTTACGGATCTATTTTTCTCGGTTCGTGTAAAAATAGCGTCAATAAAGAGTTAAATATTCTAATTGTTGATGACAGTAATGGTGAAAATGGCAGCGTTATTAGTAATGACCAAGTATATCGGCTAACCGGAGACTGTTACGGGCAAATATCCACAGACCTATATCACGAATTAACAAAACATCAAAAAGGTGATAAATATCGAGTAATTCAGCACCGTTTCGGCTGGACTGACCAAGACGGAAACGATAACAAATACCGCTTTGGCAAAGGTACACTACGCCCTGCAAACCTTGACCAAATCCTCAATTATTCAGATCCCAACAACTCAACTAAAATTGACTTAATTCTTCCCTTATCTGCATTCAAGGGAACTGATAAAGACAACCCTAATGGGCCAAGCAAGCCCCAAATTCAACCTGGACTGTACAGGCAAAATATCTGGCTAGGTGAAAAATCACAATCTGAACTCGGTAAAACAGCTATCTCGCAGTTACTCGCTTCATTCCCTAACGGGCTGAAAGACTTTACCGAACAGCTAGAACTTGAAGCCAAAAAGCTTAAGGAAGTACAGGACGACCCCCGGCAACTTGCACAACTTTACTGCGAAAAGTACGAGAAACGGAAAGCTTTTCTTGAAGAACAAGCAACCACGCTAGAAGAACAAGCAGCAAAAGATCCAACAGTAGTAGAAGAGTTAGAAACTTTGCGCGATGGCGCGGGAGCGCCCGCCGTAGGCGATCGCATTGCTACTGACTCGTTTATTTACAAACTTATCAAAGCTGACCTGCAAGAAGAGGGTCAACTTCTTGAAACTGAGAAAGTACAGCGCGAACTTGCCCGGTTCGTCCAAAACGAGTGGAAAGAAATCGCCATCGGCAAGACGCTCACATTTGAGCGGGCAATGGTCATTCCCTCCAAAGACCTGCAAAATGGGGAAATCTGCATCCCGCATTATCAAGACGGGGAAGAAGTTCTCAACTTCCGCTCACCCTTCCTCAACTCAAATGGTCTGTGCGTCTCAACTAACAAAGTTGTAGAAGACGTCCTTGGGCCTGATGGTAAAGCTCTTGTAGGTGCGATCGCTGTCTCGGACGAAACAAGCGATCGCATTTATAACCGTCTAAACGAGCAAATTAAATCTGTCCTACCCGAAGCCCAAAGTAAAAATATTCAGTTAGAAGGTATTGAAAATTATTTAGATAAAAATATCAGCAAGCTCGAAACTAAAGACAAAATCGAGTTTACCAACAAATTTAATGAGTATATTTCAGAACTAAAGTCAGCTGGTTACGAATTAGAAATTCTTCCTCAAGAGTCCGAACAAGAGCGGCAGGCACGCGACTACGATGGTGATTGTATTGGCTTCGAGCGGGCAAGCAGGTATCCAAACCTCACCGCCGAGGCAAGGGAGCGCAACCTGCCTGAAAACGCTTACGATCCAACTGTTAAACTCAAAAAACAATCTTTTTACCAGGAAGATGGCAGTCAGCCAGAATTTGAAGAAATCGCCATCCACATGAGCGATGGCATTAGTGTCGGTGTCATCAACAATCACCTGACCTCAATCGAGGCGTTAGAGTCAGAAATTACTATCCTGAAAAACTTTGGTAGCGAGAGAGAGCAAATTGAGTACGTACAGCAGGTAGCGAAACACTACGAAGATTTATTTAAAACAGAAGCCTGGGCAAAATCCAAAGGTATTGAAGGGAAGGAGGTTCCTGTCAAGTATCGCGGTTACATGGAAGAGTTTGTCCAAATTGTTCGGCAAGAGCCTCTAAACCGGGTAAATGCACTAGTGGCGATGAACACTAACACCCAGATGTACCGCGAAATAATTGCTGAGGCAGCATTTCAAAATCAAATTGCAGTTGACCTCTTCAAGAGTGCCAAAAAACCCGAAATGGAAATTATCCGCAATAACAGTCGGATTCTCCACCGGGAAGTCAACTACATTAAGGATAAGAAGAAAGATGTCTATGTTGACAATACAATTCAACCGGCGGGATACTCGCCTGTTGAATTACTAATTGCTCAAACCAACCAGTATTTTGAAAAAGCTCGTCTCGAATCGCGTGAAATCGTTCAATTTCAAGCTTTATTTAAATGGATTGAATTTTCTCATGAACAGCGATTAAGAGCTACTATTGTCAAAAAAGAATTCGATAAATCATTCAACCGAGCGAGTGAGCTATCTAAACAAAAGGAAACTGAGAAAGGGCCATCTGTAAATATTACCCTTGCTAATGGCAATCAAATAAGTATAACTAACCTTCTACAGTATGATAATGAATTTATCTGGAAAGCTAATAAAATTACACTAAAACTATCAGAAATATCTGAAGATAAACGTAACAGTAACCGCCCGCATAGATATTTAGTTTCTGCCCAAATTAACGATGAAACTGAGAATGGTAAATCTAAGTTTAGGGCATTAGGAACACTGACGAGGGAGCAAGAAAATAAACTCGAAGAGATAGGAATTGCACCTGGACAAGAAGTAACATCTAACAAAATATCCTTCCAACCTGAACTAAGTGAAGGTCAAATTAAACTTCTTTACCAAAAAGCTTACCAGGTAGCAGAGGAATTTTACAATTCGATTCCAGAAGACCAAAGACTAGTAATGGCAGCTGCCACTTGGGCAGTATCAACTACTCGTGAGAGTAGTAATGATAAAAGTAGCGATCGCCAGAACAAAGTTTCTAATTTCGCCTTTGCTGCCTTTCCTCAAGAGATTATCAGTCAGTTAGACAAACTCAAATTTAACGAGTTTAGTATCACTGGATTCGACCGTAGTAGTGAATTATTTAATGAAAATCAACCTCAGAATATTCGATTTAATTTAGCTGAAGATGGAAAAAGTGTAATTGAAATCCAGAATCAAGAGGAGAGTTACGAAACATTTGGAAATATTGAACAAAGTAATGCCCGATTACCAATTGGTACTACTGCTATTGCCAGTGTTGAAAAAGGTGAAGTATACACCACCTCTGTTACAACCAAAGTACCCGGACTACCAGAACTCACTTTCAAAGTAGGCGAAGTTAATAAGTTTGGAAACTCTCAAAGGTTTAATAATGAACCCGTAATGTTAACAATCGAAAAGGTTGACTTGATTCGGGAAGACTATAGTATTTATCTTCAAAATGGTAATAAACCTGAGAAACTAGGCAATATTGATAAGGAATCAATCAAAGAAGGTATTACCCAAGGCTGGCTAGCGGAAAAGCCTGGGAATGGGCAAAAGTTACAGCTTAAAATTCAAAGTATCATCATTGGACAAAATGCCTATGCTATAGCAGAAACATCTCAAGGAAATTTATTACGAATAAATATTACGAATCAAAAGTATAAAAAACAGGAAATTAGCAACCAAGTATTTCAAGAAACTTTAGTTAGAGCATTTGATAAAAAGCACGTTTACATTGCTAAAATTGGCGACCAATCACTCGGTATTATTGGTCAGCATACTGAACGCCTCGAAGCTGAATTAAATAAAGAGAATGTACAAAAACAGTGGCAAAGGAAAGAAAGTAGCACTGTACAAAAACTAATTGATGCAGGTATTATTCGCCTAAACCAACAACGAACCACTATCCCTGTACAGATTACCAGTAATGAAAGTACCTGTAAAATAATTATTAATCCAGAAACAGTACAATATCCCGACAAATGGGTTAAACGCAGTCAGCTTATAAGTAATGAAAAGCCTGTCAGAGACGAGCAGCAGGAAAAACACAACCAAATACTCGGTAAAATTAACGAACGCCCTACAATCATGTTCCAAGATAAAGAGCAAAAATTAGTAGGGCTTTTAGGATTAGCAGTTGATGAAAATATAGCCGAAAAAACCAAAAAGTATCTCGAAAAAGTAGGAGTATCATACGAACAGCTTCCTATATCACAAGCTCGGTTAGAAGCTAAAAAAGGTATGACTGTATTCTTACTCGATGAAAGTACTATTAGCCATGAATTAAAACAAACATTCGTTGACCGTGCTGGTGGTAATATCAAGAGCGCAGATACACCGTCACAACCCACTCCAATCATTCCAGAACAAACTGTATATTTTTATAATCCAAATCAACAATATAGTTCCCCGTATGGATCGCTCTTAGAAACTAAAGAAGCTGTTGGATTAGTAGTTCCCGCACAAGACGCGATCGCTGTAGCTACTTGGCTAGAATCAAAATCTACTGAAAATCATTATTTTATTGAGAGTAACACAGCTACATTTATTTTTAATAAAAATGAGATTAGTGAAAAAATAAACGAAGAATTAAATAGTTTACTTGGAGAACCGATTAATATCGGTAAAGTTGATGGATTTGACCGCTACGAACAGCTTAGTGCAGAGTTAAATCAAAAAGTTGCGGCTGAAGGTAGTCGTTTAGAATTAAACCAAATTCCAGAAAATAGTGAGTACAAAAAAGCTCTACAAGCACTACCTAACCGTCCCAGAGAGCTTAATCAAGAAGATTCTCCAGTACCAATTATTCCTGCAAAAGCTGTACCAGAAAATAATATAACTAACATTCAATCAAATACTAACGCTACAGTTGCAGGTATTTCACAAGTTTACAAAAACGCAGTTGATATACAAGTATCAACAAACACAAAATTAAAAGCTGATAACCAAGCAATATTACTACCAAACTCGCGCCAAGCTGATCAAACCAAAGCTATCGAAATATTGGGTAAGATAAGCGAGGAAAAAGTAGAACAATTGCGATCGCACCTTGAAACCCACCTCAAATGCGTACTTGAAAGCGATAAATCCAACTATGCACTACTGAGACAAGTTGCATGGGTCGGTGCAAAATGGGATTTGAAAGATAAAGCCTTCAAGCCAGGAGTACAGGACGACAAGTTAATAGAACTTGTCAAACAAATATATCCTGATGCAGATATTGTGCTGGTCACTTATTCTGAAAACCCCGGCGCTGGCATCAACTACCACCGTGATGACTCCTACGCTGCGACGGAGGCCCGCAGCATTAATATCGGAAATTCTGACTGGGGGTATCGCGCTGCTAAAGAACGAATGGCATGGACTAGGGAAGAGAATCAGGACGCACCATACCAAGAGTTTAAACTTGAGTCGGGTACAGTAACCCGGTTTAACTGCAAGAACGAACATGCTGCACTTAATACTGAGGCTGGCAGATGGTCTATCAACATCTGGTCAATCAAAAATGACCTGGGTAGAGAAAACAGCGTTCGCAAAAAATTTGAAAACTTCCTCGCTTCAAACCAACCTCCTCGTGCGGTAGTCCAAAGCAACAGCGACCTCACCATCAAAACTAACGAGTGGACTCTTGGGGGAGAAATTAAAGTAGAGCGCAGTTATACCAGCCTCAGAGAAGTCGCCCGAAGCATACCCTTAAACTCTTCAAACCAACTAACTGTCGAAGAAATTATCACCATCGGTAATTCCACTGCGGCACGCGCTGCTAACCCTCAGATTCCAGACAACCCGACTATATCTGGAAAACCAGTACCAATGGTTTCTTCGCTGCATCTGCACGGCGAACCTTCCACAGTAGCAGTTGATACAACCATTGATGCCATGCGCGGACACGGTAGGATACACACCACCAGAGGTGTAGACTACCAAAAAACTTATGGTATCAATGAGGGAGATATTGCGATCGCCCAAGGTAAAAACGGCGAGCAAGTTGCTTTCCGGGTGGGTAAGCAGTACAAAATTACCCCCGAAATGATTCAAGACCCAAGTTACCAGCAAGCCTGGGCGAAATGGGAAAAGCATTCACCGAAAGAACTTACCCAAACCCAGGCGAGTAAGAGTCAGGTATATGGCTTATTCATGGAGCCGCTAGGGGATTATGTCAATGGCAGAATTGTTCCATTCCCAGCCATCCAAAAACAAACTCTCACTCCGGTAAATATCAGCCCCGACTCCAAAGATGGACTTGGAGTAGCACTCAGCCTTGCAACTGCATTCGCAAAAGAACAAGGCAAGCTACAAAACGATTACCAAGTTTCAGTCAATAATAATCCAGAAGCCCCCGCCGGGCAGTATGGAGTAGAGAACCACAGCCAAAAACCTGAAGGAGTAGCATACGCATCCGCCGAACACGCATTTAATCACAAAAAGCAGTTGCATCCATCAGCTAATGAATACAAGTTAATGGTAGAAGTGCTTCAGGCTAAACTCGAACAACACCCCCGGCTAACAGAGGCGATCGCCAAACGTGGAGGAACTGAGTGGCTGGAAAACTGTACGGCAGTTGCTACAACGGGGGGAACCCCCGCAACGCACTGCCTCACCAATATAACTAACGCCCAGGATAAACAGTGGGAGGGTAAGGGTAAAGAATCCGCATTTATTCAAGCCCTCAGCGAAGCATATACCAATGTAGTTGAAAAGTCACAACAAACTACAGTACAAACCCAGCAGGAAAAGTCCCAACAGACTGCTCTGCCACTCACAAATCCACTGTCCCAACTCGAACCCATAAACGCCGCCGTCGCTGAACACATGAAAAAAGATATTGCGATGGCCCAAATAGCTACCCAGTTTATCGGTAAATCAGCTGCGTCCCCCAGTACACCTTCAAGCACTCGTAATTATGAGCAAGCATGGAGAGAACGCGCCAACACAGGAAATTACTCAAAAGAAGACATCATTATGGTATCCGGGTCTGGTCCGTGGCGCGGAGTGACAAGCGAGCAAATTGCTCAAACATTTGAAAATCACTACAAACCGTTACTTGATAAGGCAATAGAAGCGAAAAGCTCTTTCATAGTCGGAAACGCACAAGGAACCGATCAATTAGTTCAAAATTATCTTCAAGAAAAAGGGTACAAAATAGAACAAACTTCCCAAGGATACGCTGTATTTAATCCTATAGAAAATATCAAAATTAGTACCAACACTATTTCTTCCAATACACAAGTATCAGATAACCCATTTATTACTAATGACAAGAGCATTTTCTCTCCACAACAAAGTCAACAACCAAATATTGACCAAGCACTCACATCACCTTCTCAACCAAGAATACAGCAGGTTGGAGCGATGGATAACATTATCGAGCGGATGAAAGCTAATACAGTGCAAAATCTTCAAGACTGGTATGTAGCATCTGAAAAGCTCGGTAAATCAGAAACATATCTCAATAGAATTCAGGAGGTAACTGATTTATACATCAAAGAAAATATCAGTCTTGAGAACGCTTTTAAGGCAATGGAGCGAGATATTAAGGAGTTAGAAAAAATTAATAAAATGACCAGTCTTGCCCAAAATTTAGTTAAAATCATTGGACAGGAAGATATCAATGGTATTATGTCAGTACAAACAGAAAAATACCAAATTGCTACAAAAGCCCAAGACAAAATCTACTTAGTTAAAGATAAAAATGACAAGATATTATTATATATCAAAGAAGGGAGAACCCAAGTAAGTAACATCAGTGATGAAACATTACAGGACTTTCAACTCATGAATTCCCGTATCGATAATGCTCTCAAAGATGTCAAAAAAGATTTAGTGGAGAGGTAATTTTATTTTTAGTATGAAAGAACTAATCGAACTTCCAGTAGAAGGTTTAACTCCAGCGATGCAAGCTAGTCTCCTCAGAGAATTGATCAAACAGCTTAACATCCATGATGATAAATTTGAAGAATCTGCAAAAAAGCCTCCAACTGCTGAGGAAACAAAAGAGGCTGTGCTAAGGTTGAATTCGGAAATTAACAGAATCAGTGAAGTAGTGCAAAATGAAGTAAAAGTAAAAGTAAACTCTACAGAAATTAAACTTATCACTTTTGTTAATCAAGTTAATCAAGAGTCATCTTCACAAGCCGAAGCAAGCCAGTTTACACGAACGACAATTGAACCAGAGGCTCTAAAAAACCCCACAAATAAAAATGACGACAATAATGGCAACCCAGTAGAAGAGAGTCCAGAAGATAGAGTACAATCTCTTACCGCCGATTCTCAAATTAGACAGTTTGTTATTCCTGTAATTTTAGACCGCTTAGATATATTTGGAAAATCAGATAAAGAGACAAAAGGTATCATTTATAAAGGTGAAGCATATACTGCAAGTCTAAAATTAGAAGAAGATTCGCAAACTCTTAGCCTTGATAGAAATTTGCCTAATTCCGAACAAAGTCGAGAAGCACTCTTGGCATCTCGTGACAATAACTCAGAAGAGTACTCTATCACCATTAATAATCTCACCAAAGAGGAATTTGAACGTTTCAAGACTCTGTTCAATGAGCAACAAGCACGCCGCGAACAGAGTCAACAACAATTCAAAAACCAGGATTCTGCTAAAGAGCTAGATTAAATCAACCCAAACCACACGCCATACATAAAAGCTATAAATCCAAAAATCAGCTTTTTATTAAAACTCAGGGGGGTCTTAGGACAAATAACAACCGCAACAGCAAAATAGTAAAAAGACGCAGTAAAGTCAAACAAACTCGTCGGGTTAACAGGCAATCTGCCTAACCCGACCAAACATAGCATCCCCATTAAAGACCAAACAACAATCTTTTCTATCCATCCTAAAATTTTATTGCTCTTCATAAAAAATTATTTATTCCTCCATCAATTCGCTGATAACTATTAAAACCAGTACTGATAAATAAAATCATCTAGTAAATAGATTGCTTAATGAAAACTACATAAACCACCCAATTACTTTGTAAAGTTTTTACAAATAATAATAAAAATTTTAAATAAGCTAATTATTTTATAGTAATTGTAAAGATTGAAAATTCTAAAAAAGGTAAGTGCTATAAGTATTATTATCAGGGACAATACCAAACCAAAAAAGCATATAATATGAAACCTATTAATGTTGTCATCATTGAAAATGAGAACATATCTAGGATTGGCGCGGCAACAATATTATCTGAAACTAGTGCAATCCAAGTCTGTGGCCTTGCCAAATACGGAAAACAAGGAATAGAAATTGTTGACAAAGAAAAGCCAGATATCGTAATTATAAATATTGATTTACCTGATATCGATGGCATTGATGTAATAAGCACAATTAAATCCAGACACGCATCAATTAGAATTGTGGTTATAACTGCAAATAGCAGCCGAGATACCATTAACGCGGCAATTAGTAATGGCGCAGACTGCTACTACGCTAAAAATAGCCTTAGAGAAGAAGTAGGAGAAAGATTCGTTGAAGCAGTAATGGCTGCGTACAATAATGAATCATGGATTGACCCAACTATTAATCGTATTCTGATCGATAGTCTCAGGTCAAATGACACACCCGATAGAAATGCACTAGATTTGTTAAGTGATTTCTCTAATAAAGAAATCACAGTTCTTCAATTAGCTGCCGGAGGCATGAAAAATAATGAAATTGCCAATGTAATGTATGTTTCTGAAGGTACAGTAAGGTCATATCTACATAATTCATTTATCAAACTAGGAGTCAAAGATAGGTTAAACGCTATCCGCGAAGCAATCCGCCTGGGAATCCTCAGTTTTACAGACATGAAAATCGAAGAAGAAGTTACTCAAGAAACCCACACAAGAGTCAAAACAAACCAAAAAAGTCAAAAAGATACAGCTAAAACGAGTAATAAGGGATACAAAGGCTGGGTTGCCTAAAAAATTAATCAACTGCAATTATGCAGCCACCTGAATACTTTTTCTGCTGGCGGCAAGTTTTAATGATGGCGGCGTTTTTAACATAAATACTACGTGCTATCTTACCTTCCTTGGATTTAGCCCAATCCAGAAGCTTTTTATCTTCGGGTTGTAAAATGGCAGATTCAGAAGCCGCCTGCTGAAAAGTTACACTTCCAACGATAGTCTTGTGTGTAAAAACACCAATTGCAGTTCCTAAAGCCAGTACAAAACCCAATACCCCCGCCACTTGTGCTAATCGCCAATTACTTAAATTTAAGTGAGGTATAGCCACACCAGCTTGTTTAGTCATCTTAACTAGTTCCTTGGCTGCTTCTGCGATCGCACTTTTTTGTTGTTGTATAGCCACCTTAGAAGCACTGTTAAGCTTATCGTCTACCATGTCAGTCCAACCCACCACAAGCGAGTCAAGCCTACCTGGTAGCTGCTGCAACGCAAACTGAGTTGTACCCAGTTCCGCATATAGGTTAAATAAGGGGTCATCAGGCCGAACACCCAATTTCAGTATCCAATCAGTAACCTCTGCTTTTTTCTCTTCAGAATATTCTGCAACAACTTTTTCAACAACTTTTGCAATATTGGTCATAGATTATTTAAACAGTCAATTTAAAATTTTCCTATTAATTTGGTAAAGCAAATACCTACCATTTTTCAGATTCAATATCTTCAGTTACATCAAGATTGGAAAGACTTTGTTGATTTGCACCTACAGAAGCTAATTCTGCACAGTTAATAGTCAACCCTAAATAATTAGAAGCTATCCCATTAGAAACAATAGAGTTATGAAAATTTTCCATCCAGTTGAATACTATCGAACGCTGAATAGTATTAATAGGAGAGTTAGTTTCAATCAGTTGAGCATAAGGTAAACCAGTATCCTCAAGCAACTGGTAAAAGTCATTATCTAACCCACCTAAAACTAGTTCCAAGCCGTTTATTTTTTTAATATCAGCTTGGAATTGACTACCTTCATAGTATCGAAATTGCTTGCTAAAGTAATAATTTTTGATAACAACATAGTCAACCTGACTACCAAAATGCTGATACAAATCCTGAAGATACTCTTCAACACAATCTTTACGATGTGATATCGGGTGCAAGAAAGTAACACGATATCCCAGACACTTAAGATTTTCTATCAGTGAAACATCTTTATCAAAGAACTTAAATTCTCGGAAGTTTTGACCTGGCATATCAGTCAAAACCACATCAATATTTGGAAACATTTCTAAGTCGAGTAATAACCTATCAGAATCACCCCTGGAGAATCCTAAATGATTTATCTCAAAGCCTTTTGTTTGATACATCGATAGTTTGTTACGATGTCCATGATAGAAAACACGCACATTGAGTTTATTCTTCAAGTACAACTCTAGCAAGAGTCTAGAAGTTGTGGATTTACCCACACGAGCATCACCCAATGTAATAACAAAACGCTTTTTAAACATAACAAACCAAGCAACCTATTCAATTAAGCAGCTATATTTTGAGATGGTAAATTTGAATCTTGGTTTTTAGCTTTTTCTTTTTCTTCATTTTCTCTAAGTTCTTTAGATTTTTCAACAACTGCTGGGTAGTAACCATCATCTGGTTGTATATCAAAACCCAATAAATTAAATGCTGGCTTAATTTGCGTTTCAAACTCAGCAAGCCAAGATTTAATTCTTGACTTAATTACAATATTTGTTGCTTTATGAGTCTGACCTTCATTAAACGTTAAAGCATGGCGATCAATAAAGTCGTAAGACTTGTAGAATAAGTCTGGCATTACAAGTTCTATCAGACCTGTTGCAAGCATATTTTGACGTAGAGAAGCGTCATTATAACGCTCAAATTTTTCTTCTTCACCATGAAATAAGTTCTTGACAACAATATAATCTACTTGATCTTTACAAAGTTCACGCAGTTTTTCTAAAACATTTATTGAATCAAGAACCCTACTAATCACCGAAATCATTGTAACTCGACAATTAATATCGGTTTTAAGCACTTCAAAAAATGAAAGCTCTTTGACATAACTTTCAAAGAAACCTCCAGATTGTGCTGGTAAGTCTAATAGCGTAATAGGACAATCACTCTCATCTAAATTAATTAATAAATCGTCAGCACCACCTCTATGGAAAATATCAATGTAACGTATTATCGGTCGGTAGTCTTTTTTGAAATATCTTTCTAACTGAGGATTTCTTAAGTCAGCTTCATAAGTAACACAGGGTAAATTTTTATTAATGTACAGTTGAAAAAGCGCTCGTGCAAAGGTGCTTTTTCCCACGCCACCTTTATCACCTGTGACAATTATTAGCCGCTTTTGAGGTTTACTATTACTATTATTAGTATTGGTTGTATTATCATCAGACATGACTTTCTTACCCTTATTGGTTCTATTTTGAGACATAACAATTCTCTACAAAGCAAATACACTTTGTTGATGTAAATCGAAGGTTTTAAACATTATTTTGAAGCAGATAATTCATTTATGATAGTTGATAATTATTTGATATAAGCAACATTTAATAATAAAATTAGTTGATTATACAGGTTCCCAGTAAACCACTTAAAATGACTGCATTCCTTCATCAATCCTCCCATAACAAATAATTAGAATTACAAAAATGTCAATGCCTGAATCAATTTTAAAATGCTCATATAGTTGTCGTGAAAATTAGCTATATGAGGAAGCCAATAAATACTCATTATTCAATGAAACCTGACTACTCTGTTTTACATAGATTGCTTTTAGTATGTAACCTTTAGCTCAAAAAGCCAATCGACAAAATTTCAATATTTAATTAACATCTGTTGATATATAAATTAGTAATAGATTTCATATAGTTTGCTTTGAACAGGGGTAGTTGGATGTTTCTTTAGTAAGCATTTCGCCCTTCTCGGCGATAGCTGACTAAACGCATAGCTTTCAATAATCGCAGTTGATGACAAAAAGATTTAGCTTATAAAACTGGTCAAACGATCTATCAAATTAAGCATGGATTGTTATCAAATTATTTGGTTCAGCAACTAAAACGTCCCGACATAGCCATGTCTATAATTTAGGGTTCTTACGTTACTTTTATGGTGAGAATGAAAATTGGCTCAATTTTCATTCTCACCATTTAGTATATTCGATGTCTGAAGTTGAGATACTGCAATAGGTTACAAATTTCAAAATCCTATCAAATAGCACAGATACTACCATATAAATGGTAACATCATAAATTTTTATGCAAGCGCTATGAAATTTCCCGTAGATAAAATTCTGAATCTCCCAGAGATGAAAGTGTTAGACTCTTAAGAAATTGAAGGCATGGGAATAGTTATAACAATAGAGAAATCTGTGAATTATTTTACTTGTTCCTCGTGTAGACAAATTACTCACAGTATACATTAAAATCATTGTGGCAATGGGGTGGGAGGATACTCACCTGCATCTAGTCTAAACAGCAAAATTGAGATTAGCGGGCGTAAATTGACCGAAAAAATGGGGTTTTGTGTCTGCTAATGCTCCTCAAAACCCCAAAAAATTATGTCATCTCAGGTAAGTGGAACTATTTCACATGTATGTCAGTTCGACTACTACAAAACTACTCAGACCATAGCTTTCCTGACTTAGTACCAATGTTGGTACTTTTTACGTTTTTTGCCATGGTATTTTTTGGGATAATACTCGTAGTCTTTGTTTTTGTCGTAGTCGTCTTTGTGGTATCCCCCAGATAAAAGCTGCTGTTCCTGTATGGATAAATCCACAAGTAAATCAGACGTGATGATTGAATCAGACATATTTTTACCTCACTTACTTCATTGAGATTACACACCTACGCAAGAAAAACCAGGTGTGTAACACTACGCTTTCATTTTTAAACCCGTTTTATAAAGATTAAATTCTCCTAAAGTAAGAAAATAAAAATTTGTATTTTAGGCTATAGAGTTATACCAAATACTATCTTAAGCTATTGAAAAACTTTATACATGCTATTATAATCTGTTATTTTTTATTTGCCATTCTGACAGTAGTTTGATAAAAAATAAATCTGAATATATAAAGATATTTACATATTTTTACATACTGCTGAAATCTTTATTATGTAAGCTTTTTAGCTTATTCTATTACCTATCTTATCTATAAATCAAATAGTTGATGCATATCAAGATGAAATTAGGATGAAATTCTCGTATGTAATTAGTAAGAAATATTTTTAATGTCATTAGGCAGACGTAAACGCGCTGACAATTTCTTAAAGTAGGTGATTATGGACTCGAATCAAGTCACCAACATTACGAACTAAGCAAAACTAACCCAAACGCAAACAAGCTAAAGAATACTGCCAATCAAACGTTACAGCAGCCGAATTAGGTAATATGCACTTATTGCGAGTTATAGTATGAACAACATATCAAGAATTATGAACTATTTAATTATGTCCTAAAAATAGATTAGTTATATGAAAAACTTCATATACACTCTGATTAAATTCAGATTGATAAAGTAGAATTTAAGAAGTAAATTTCTAAAGGATTCCAAGGTACAGTTGTGGATAAAATAGTAGTTTTTGACTTTCATTTTAGTCATACAGATACATTTTTATATGATTTGACTCCAGCGCAAGTAGACACTGTATTGGGTGGTGTTGATGCTTCTGATTATCCCTATAATGCTGCTTATATATTGAGTATTCATGATGGCATAAATCGTGTACAATTCAACACTTACGGTGTAGGCAGCAGTTACAGAAATAAATATAGCTCCGTAAACAATTCCGATCAGGTTTTCATTAATTACTATCCGATTTAATTATTAGTAATTGATGTGGTTGTCTTGCAGACTTAGAGTTTAGTGGGTCATCAACTTATAGTTGATGACCCACAGATAAAAATTTATTTTCAGATGGCTAAGTAGCAAGAAACGATCTAGCAAGGTTTATATAAGTATCTGTTTTTAACGATACAATATTTTAAATGGGTAAATAAAGCGAACAGTTTTAAGTGGGGGTATATTAAAAGGTAGCTTGATAGTGAAAGTGCTGCCTTCACCTAAGTTACTTTGCACATCTATGCTGCCGTGGTGTGACTGGATAATTGCTTGAACAATAGCTAGTCCTAAACCAGAACCGCCAGTACTACGGGAGCGATCGCTACTCACCCGATAAAAGCGATCAAAAATTCGAGTAAGTTCGTGTTTTGGAATACCAATTCCTGTATCTTGAACTTTAATTACAGCATTATGGTCGTTGCGGTCTAAGAAAACCGTTACCTCCCCTCCTCTGGGTGTGTATTGAATTGCATTGACAATTAAATTAGAAAACAAGCGATAAAGCTGGTCAGAATTACCTATAATATTTAAGGGTTCATGCACTCGTATTAAAGATGTTAGCTTTACCCCTGCGGCAGTTGCCATCGCCTCAAACTCCTCAACTAAATCGCTAACAATATCATTTAGGGAACAAACTTCACGTTGTAACTTTTGGGCTTGTCTATCTATACGTGCCAACATTAATAAATCAACAACTAAAGCTGTTAGCCGCTGATTCTGACGCTGTATAGTTTGCAAAATATCCCTTGTCTCTTCTTCGTCTATTCGTGACATTAAAAGTGCTGATTCCACCGTCGCACCTGTTGCAGCTAAAGGCGTTCGTAATTCATGTGCTGCATCTGCTGTAAATTGCTGAATTTGTCGATAGGATTGATAAATTGGCTGCATAGCTAATCCTGATAGCCACCAACTAGCACCAGCAATCATACCCATTGCAACTAAAAGCCCGAATACCAAGACTAATTTCACACTGTCCAAGTAATGATTAAACTCTTGTAGACTTCGCCCTACTTGCATATATCCCCAATCTTGATAATTTTGGGTGTGCAGCGCTAGAGTAATTTGATGGTAATCTTTGCCCTTGCTGTCTTTGAGAAATTGCCAAGTTTTTTGATTAAAAACGTCAGATAATCCTTCTGGATAATAACCAGCAGTAGCAATTAATTTTCCAGAAGTATCAAAAAAACGTATATAGTAGCTAGTTTTAGTAACGATACCAAGAAGATGACGTTTAGAATCTGACTGTTGTTGAATACAATTAGTAGCTCCAGTTCCACAGTTATCTATATTTGGGAATAACTGATGTACCAATGGTTCTAAATGTCCAGGTGACTGTAGTTTTAGTTCGATACTATCGTGTAATGTTCCCGCTACAGACTCGATTTCACTATCTAAAGCCACCACATGGGCATGGAACACTGCTCGATAAAAACCGAAGGCACATAAGCTTAAAATTAAACCCATAACGATGGCATAATACAGAGCCAAACGAATACGGGTAAGCCGAAACAGCTTATTCTGATTCATTGTTAAGATTAAGACGATATCCCATACCGTGCAAAGTTTCAATCAAGTTAGGACAGTCGCTATTGGTGAGTTTGCGACGTAACAAACGTATTTGCGCCGCTACTACATTGCTACTAGATTCCGCATTAACTTCCCAAATCTGATTACGAATTTGTTCGGTAGTAACAATTTGGTTGGGGTGCTTCATAAAATACTCTAACAGTTGGAATTCTTTATTAGTTAAAGGAATCCTTTGTTGTTCACCTATAGCATTTTGTCTTACAACTGTACTGTTGCCATAATCTAGAGTCAAGTTATCAACAGTCAATTGTTGTGGTTGAAAGTGCGGAGAACGACGCTGCAAAGCCCGCAATCGTGCCAGTAGTTCTATCATACTAAATGGTTTTACTAAGTAATCGTCAGCACCCGCATCTAGTCCAGCAACTTTATCTTCCATTCTATCTTTGGCAGTTAGCATCAAGATAGGAAGAGGATTTCCTTTGTAACGCAGTCTTTTGCACAATTCTAAACCAGTAATTCCTGGAAGCATCCAGTCAAGAATCGCTACTGTATATTGTGTCGAACGATTTTCTAAATATGCCCATGCATCATTACCATCCATGATCCAATCAACTAAGTACTTATGTTGATTTAGGATGCGCTTAATAGCAGCCCCCAAATCTGGCTCATCTTCGACTAGCAGCATCCTCATATCAAGTTGAGTAGTTAAAGGTTCGTTGTAAATTTGTGATGTAAGCATAGTTTGCAATAGGGATACCCCTATAAACAGGTTGACATTTAGATATGAAATTAGGATGAAATTCTTACAAATTAGGATTAAGCTATACAAGACATAACAGCAGTTTAGTATCTTACAGATACATAATTAAGTAGAGCAACTTGCCAAAATAGGGTGTGAACTTAGTTTGAGGAGTTACAGAAACTAAGTTTTGCAAGATATCTAGTGAGTCAATAATAATTTTGACACGTAAATATGAAATTAAGATGAAATTTCAACTATAGGACTCCTATTTAATTTTTGAAATAACTCAGTACACCTCTACTTCCATTCTTTCTTGTTCCCTATTCCCAGTTAAGAGTTCACTCCTTACACAAACAATTTTAGAAATCAAAGCGGATTGCTATAGTTCAATAATATTTATAAGTTTTGTTGTCATTAATTAGTTGATATCTAACTAAGGTTAGTTTTTCTCTCTAACTTAAGTTAGATATTATGCAAAATATATTATAATCAATGTAATTAATTTATACGTATTTAAGAACATTTTGTTGTTAATCTTTTATATCAAGACAAAGTTAATTAAATAACAATAAAAAAACTATTAATACTGATTTTTGGAAAAGATTAAAGACCAAACAAAAAATTTCATCTTTATTTCATATTTATACTTCAATATAAAAAATAGGTCGATTCCATGATGGATCTCGATATTTTTGTGGACATCAGTTAAAAACTTGCTCAGGTAGTTATCATTTAGACCTAATTGATATTTACTTTTGGTCAAATTGAAACAGGTTTAGGCGGTGACGAGCTATACAAAAAATATTCCTTATAATTCGTATCGTCAATAAAACAATGTAGTAGTGATATTGGAAGTAAAAACCCGATCAAGTGAGCAAGTTCACGTAGTCATGATAATTCCTACTACTTTTTAAATTTTTTGGATGGTAAATATGAATCAGCTTGCAAAATCTTCATCATTCGAGAACATTTCTAACTGTCAATGGAACAATCATAGTAAATGGAAAAAGATTACTGCCACTGATGTTACCCAGGCAATAGGAAATGTACCGATTGTAAAACTTAGAAATATTTCTCCTGTATGTATTGTCTCAGAATGTTTCTTGAAGTTAGAGAGCTGCAATCCAGGAGGGTCTATTAAGGAGAAAAATGCAGTCTATCTCGTGACGCGTGCAGAGGAGGAAGGGCTTCTTATACCTGGTGGTACGATTATCGAGTCAAGCTCAGGAAATTTCGGTGTTGGCCTGGCTATGGTAGGAGCAGTTCGAGGGTATCGGGTCATAATTGTTGTCGATGCAAAAACTGCTCCACCTTTTAAACGAATGCTGAAAGCATACGGTGCTGAACTTGTGGATGTACCCCTACATGAGGCAGACGAATCAGGCTCTATGCAGAAGGCAAGAATGAAACGAGCGCGTGAGCTTGCCGCAACCATTCCTCATGCTTGGTATCCATGTCAGCACTTGAATCCTCTGAATGCTGAGGCACACTCACATTACACTGCGCGTGAGATTGAAGCTCACTTTTCCTCCAACCTTGATGCTGTAGTAGTCGGTGTTAGCACTGCGGGACAAATAATGGGAATTGCTCGTTATCTTCGACCGCGATTTCCAGAAATACGTATTGTTGGCGTTGATGTTGAAGGTTCAGTCATTATGGGAACCCCAGCAAAACCATACAAGATGACGGGTGTTGGATTATCGTTCTTTCCACCTAATCTGGAGCTTTCGCTGCTTAATCGTGGTTACGTGGTGCCAGAGGCGATCGCTTACTCCGTGTGTCATGCACTCGCACGTCGTGAGGGTTTGCTTCTGGGTGCTTCCACAGGGGCAATTGTGGCTGGTGGCTTACATCTGGCGCGCTCTCTTGGTGATGGTGCGCGAATTCTGATGATCAATCCAGACGGAGGCGATCGCTATCTTGAAACAGTCTACGACTCCAATTGGCTTGACCATAATCGATTCACCCTCAAACAGGGAGAGCATCTTGATGATGCGATCGCCTCATTGACTCCTCTGTATTTTTAGTGACTCATTATATAGTGCTGAAAAATTTCATGAACACCTCACCCCAGCAGGAACAGGAAGGTAATAAAATAGCTTCCCAGCGATCGCTATTGATGTTACTCGCTCAGTTCATACCTCTTTCCTTAACTGATGTGGCAATGACTCTCGGCGATCCACTTCAGACTGCTGCACTCAGTCGCCTGGCCTTTCCACAAGAGACATTAGCCGGAGTTGGGGTAGTCAAAGGGGTTGCCGTATTTCTAGAAAGCCCCATTATCATGATTCTTCACGCCTCAACCGCTCTTGGAGGGCAAGTCAAATCTCGCCGCGCACTTTGGCAATTTACAGTAATTGCAGGACTTTCTCTCAGTGGCATTTTTCTTTTACTCACTTGGAAGCCTTTGTATAACTGGCTTCTTTTAGAGGTATTTGGCGTTAGCCCATTTATTGCAGCGCAAGGGAGAACTGCTTTTTTATTGATGTTCTTGTGGCCTTTCGTTATTGCTTGGCGACGATTCTTTCAGGGGTTGCTTATTCGCGCTCAAAAGAGCGTAGCTGTAGGATGGGCAGGTGTGGCGCGATTGACTTGGGTAATTGTGGCACTGGCAGTGGGGGTTAGTCTTAGAAGTGACGGGGCCTTTCTTGCAGGTATTACCATGATGGGAGCCATACTTATTGAAGCAGTATTGGTCACATGGTTTTGTTTGCGTCTTGGCATTATTTCTATTCTTAAAGAGGAAGTAGATTCTGAAACTAAGAAACTGCCTAAAACCTTTCGAGGAGTCACATTTTACTATCTTCCTTTAGCCTCAACAATGCTTATTGTTTGGGGTGCAAGGGCAATACTCTTAAGTCTGATTGCTCGCTCATTCGATGGCAGCCTTGCACTCGCTGTATGGCCCGCTGCTTGGGGATTACTTCTTTCGATCGCTAACGGTACACGCATGATTCAACAAGTGGTAATTTCTACTTATGAAGAAACTTCTAGGCGTACACTTGTTGCTTTTGTGGTTCTTGTGGGTTTAGGCTTTACTGTGATACCAATTTTTCTTGGGTTTACGGACAAAGGATTCTTATTACTTGGTCAGTTTTTGGGAAATAATACATCTCTTGTTGAAGCGGCTCGTCCAGTTGTACAAATACTGTCATTTTTCCCTCTGCTCTTAGCACTGCAAAATACGTTTCAAGGGCTGCTGATTCACCGCGCAAAGAACTGGTTCATCAATCTTGCAACATTAGTTGCCGCAGCTTTCACCCTGATAGTATGTGGAAGTCTGATCTTTACTAGACATAATGGAGCGACTTCAGCAGCGTATGGAATGCTTGCGGGTACTATCAGTGAAATTATAGTGCTTTTTTTCGCACTGCAACGTAAATAAGAGGGTCAAAATACGGGCAGTACTTTTTCCTTGCAGAAGGATAGGAAATTGAAAAAATTCAAGTCTTCTGCATTTTTGATGAAAAGAGATATACTTTGCGATCGCACTATATAAACTACTGCAACGTTGAATAATTTATAGAAGAAAAGGAGCGCTATAGCTTCTCTTCTCTACGAGAGGCTGCGCCAACAATACGCTACGCGAACGCTCGCCGCAGACATCACACTCCTTTTGTTACTTTGGTAATTTTAAGCAGTATTACGTATGGTAAATTTAATAAGATATACGCTACTACTATCAGCTAATTAAATAGTCTTAGTGCCGTATAACTCCTAAAAATCCAATAATTATACTTAAAAGCATACAAGGTTCATTTTCAGTTAATTTATATAATCTTTTATTATTTATAATAAAACTAAAGCAGTGAAATATTAATAGCTATAAAAAACTCAATAGACTCCATCGCCATAAATCATTATAAGTTGGTGTGAGTGAAAGTCAGTTAGATAAGTTACGGAAACTAACTAACTGCTAGCAAGAAATCTATTGAGTTACTTTCTATTGTGACAAATAAGTATGAAATTAAGATGAAATATCAAACTGTATGAGAAAATTTATAGTTACCTAAATAATACAACACCCTAATTAAAGATTAAGGTGTTGTATTCAACACATAATACTAGACAGAATTAAAACTCGAAAACAGTTCTAGGTGTACCAAGGACAATATTGTTGTTGAAATCATGATGATTAGCAGTTTTAGAAAGTGAAGGTGGTACGCAGTGTACCAACGTAAACGGTATCGTTTGTATCATTATGCTCAGGATTGAAGATGACCAATAAACCGGGGGTAACGGCAATATTGTCAGTGAGTTGCAGTTTGTACAGCCCCTCCAGGTGATAGGATGTGCCGTCATCTTCACGACGTACACCGTTTGCCTGGATAAAATCGTTGTCAGTCGCTTTAGGTGGTTGACCAAAAATAAAACCAAGCACGTTACCTTCTTTGCCAAAGTCTCTGAAAGCAAGGGTAGCCGCCCAATAGTTAAAGTCTGCTTCATCGCCCTGTTGAGCACCACTCTTAGCTTGTGCATCGCTGAGACCATACCAACCACCAATAGTAATATTAGGGCTTGGTTTGAAGCTAGCTTCTACACCGTAGTGGTTAGCAGTCAAAGCAGCACCTTGGAAGGGATTATTTGCATAGACGCTGCCTGTGGAGCTAAATAAGTTAATTTGTCCTCCATTTTGGTAGGTGCGGGCGTAGGTTAAACCAATATTTAATGCCTGAGTGGGTTGGAAGGATATCTGACCGAAGGCTGCATAAGAACCATCGAAAAGACCGGAACCATTGCCAGGATCGTTAGCTCTGCCAGCTAAATAAGCTACAGATGCAGTGAAAGCTCCTTTGGGATTGAAGATTAGGGTTGCACCTGCACCGCCCTCTCCTTGACGATAAATAGGGCTGAACCGACCATAACGGGAAATAGAACCTTTACCACTGCTTTGAAGATCAGGGTTGAAGGTGTTGATGTTGTTTTCGTACAACAAACCACCAGCAGCATCAACCTGGACGCGCACTGCATCGCTCAGGTTAAAAGCGTAGTTAACTTTATCGATCAAAGCATCGTTATTTTCATTCCCGTCAAACGCCAGACGGGTCATGTTTGTACCTGTTACACTCGTACCGTATGGGATAATGTTCCGGCTTTGGATACGAATTTCCAAATTGTCTTTTCCAGTGAAGCTAGAGTTGAATCTCAGACGAACCCGGTTAGCAAAAATAGTATTGGTGTCTAAGTCGGGAGCCGTAGCCTGATCAACACCAGAAGGAACCGCCCTCTGATCGCTGCCAAAAACATCAGAGATGTTAAAAATTGCTTCTCCAGTCAGCTTGGTAGTAGTGGAAAATTGATTAGCTTCTAGATCAGAAGTACGAGCTTCTAAGGAATCCACACGACCGCGCAGAGTTGCTAGTTCAGCGGAAAATTCTTCTTGTAAGCGTTGTAAGGTAGCTAAATCTTGCTTAGTTACCAAGTCAGCTGTAGCAGTGGCAATCAATTCGTTAACTCGGTCTAAACAGGCATTCAAACCTGCGGCAAATTCGTAACGGGTCAAAGCGCGATTACCACGATAAGTGCCATTCGGATAACCTGCAATACAACCGTAGCGTTCAACTAAAGACTGCAAAGCTTGGAATGCCCAGTCTGTGGGTTGCACGTCAGAAAACTGAGAAACTGATGTGACTTGACCGAAGTTGTTTGATTGGGCAGTCAACTGGTCTACAGTTATTACCTGTTCATTAGCTTCAACTGCTAAGGCACTGTTAGCAGCAAAAAATGTAGCGGCAACAACTGGACTGAGCCTTAGAACATTCCAGAATGGCTTGGTCATGATTCTTTTTTCACTCACACCTAAATTTGATTCCGACATGATTTCTTGTCTCTTCAAACCTGAAAATCTATTTACAGGATTCACCCCTATAACTAGATTCTCAGAGCATGATGAAATTAGGATGAAATCACAGGTTAATGATAGGTTAATGAATCAAAAAACCACCAAACGCGCATCTATCACAATTTACATCCCTACTTCTGTCAACATGACATCCCTAGACATCAGCTCCTTACACTCTAAGAATTGCTCTGCCTAGGGGTAAGTCTGAATCAGAGCTAGACCAAGTGGGATTTCTTGCGTGAATCCAACTTGATTGGCATAGACTTGGTACTGCCAAGTTGCACCATAGCCTGGTTCATAGGTTTGAGTATTGACTCCTCTCATTAAAATTGAGAGCTTTGTCTCAGGGTCTATTGGTTGTGAAAAAGCTACAGTAGCTTTTTGTCCATTCATAGAAACTGTCGTGGGAATTTTTTGCCCTGATTGATTTTTTACCTCAATTCCTCTATCAATTTTCACTCCTTCAGGCAAATTAATTGTAAGTCTTGCTAGAGGTTTCCCTTGTACATGGACTTCAAATTTATGAGTAGCATCTGTGGCATAAGTAGTATTAGGAGTAGCAGCACTTTTCATTAAATGGGAAGCGCTAAAATCACCTGGTTTACCGCTAGCAAAAACAGCATCAACTGAAGATGTGAATGCTACTGTGAATGCAACAGCATAAATCAAACTTTTCATTTTGATTCTCCTTAAAAGTTAGTTCAATTTACTTTCTATTATCAGTTTGACATTCACAAATGAAATTTCAATGAAATCCCATAGTTTTTCAGTAAAAAAAGGTTGCATTAGTAAGTACGAAACCAAGCAACACCTATGGGAATTTCTGCATCAATGCCAACCTCTCTAGCTGAGAATCTGTAGACAGAACCATTACCAAGATTTCGTCTTTTTATTTTGTTAAGGTCAACATCAAACTTAGTGTTAGGAGCAACTGGTTCGGCGAAAGCTAGTAGTATTGTTTTATCGTTGACAGATACATTAGTGTTAATTTTCTGCCCCTTTTTATCCACGACATCGATGTCCTGAATGTTATTACTTATAGTTATATTATCTGGAACCTTGATAAGTAGTTGGGTAACAGCTTTGCTATTTTGGGGAACGTGTAAACGGAAAGTATGTCTAAAAATTCCCCAGCGTGTGGGAGGGAATTGTGAATTTCCATCAATATGGGGAACCCTACCATCATCTGTTCCAGCACTTGCATAGCTAGGAGCAATAATAGCTGTGCTACTCAGAGTCAACACAATGGTGTAAATCAATGACCTCTTCATATTTATCTCCAAAATAATTAAACACGTTAGTTAAAGTGCAGGTTCATGCATTGTCAGTGAATCTGCTCTTAATAGATAGATCAAAATTTGGCAAAGCCACATTCAACTTGCCCTTTTATAAGGCAAAGCCGTTGCTCAGAGAAGTAGGTAGTTAGCTTGCCCTTCTGAGGTTCAAATTGTCGGTGATGTTTTTACTAAAGAGGTATGCTACCTCTATCTACTAGCATGACAAGTCAGAATGAAATCAAGATGAAATTTAAGCAATTATCGTTAGAATATATAAATTAAAATGTGGGAAATTGAGCTACACCTACAGGAATTTCTGTATCACTACCAACGACTTTGACGGAAAGATGGAAAATAGAAGTAGAATCAAGAGTTGATTGGTATATTTTGTTAAGATTTATTAGTAACTTGGTAGTGCTAGAAGTAACTGGTTCAGGAAAATCTATAATAATTTTTCTACTATTTAAAGAAACATTAATTTTGATTTTTTGACCTTTATCATCCAAGACATCAATATCATTACTTATAGCTACTGTGGATGGAGAATTAATAATTAGCTGGGAAAGAGCCTTACCTTTTTTAGGAACGTGTAACTGGAAGGCCAATTTAACTAGTTGCCAACCAGCAGGAGTAGATTGCATATTATTTTCAATACTAGCAACCTTATTATTAGTTATTTTCGCATTTGCATAGCCAGTATACATCAGAGCTGCGGTAGCTACACTACATATAGCAACATAAACCAGTGTTCTCTTCATCTCGACTGTTAAATAAATAAACTATGTCAACTAGATTGAAGATTTATTCGCTAAAAATAATCTTTACAAAACCAGCATGACAGATCACTATGAAATTAAGATGAAATAACTAACTTGCAAAAAAAATTTAAGATTGCAAAGCATAAAGTCTAAAAAATCCCACTTTCATTAAGAAAACGGGGTTGGACTTTTGCAAGGAAGTTATTTCTAGATTGAGAACTACGATTAGAACAGGTATAACGGCAATGTTGTCGGTAAATTGATAGCGATATAAAGCCTCTAAGTGTAAATAAATATCCGGTTCTGCACCACCACCTTTTGCTTCATTATGGAAGATAAACCGATAAAAAATAGGCTTATAGTAAAACTATAAGCCCATCAAAGTTATGAAACATAAGGAGCATGTTCTTAATATTTATTATAAATAATTAAAATGAAATTAAAATGAAATTTTCCAGTTTATTTACTCATTAAATTAGATTAATCCTAAAAATAGCCAGGGCGAACGCACGGTATTTCTGAAAGCCTTGCTAGATAAAGATCTTGACGAAAAAATAGGCTAAATTTAAAAACGCTGAAACCATTGCTATTAAAAGATTCTTATACTTTAGATGCGTTTGCCCTGTAAAAATAGCTAGTTTCTTTGACTGATTAATAATATAAATTAAGGCTTTCAGCCATACCATAGTGGCACAACTAAAAAGCCTAAAATGACTATCAAAGCATAAGTTTATATGACATATTAGTATATAAGCATCAAGATTAAATTTGAGATAACTATTGTACTTCTACCCAAAAATCAGCCGTGATAATTTTACTGTTTCGGTTAAATTGTCCCCACATTTTATATTTTCCTGCTTTTGGGAAACTAGTTATAAAATGAACCTCAGCAGTTGGAGTATTTTTCATCGCATGAGCATGAATATAGTCTGCTTGTGTTAACGACGATGACTGCTTGAGGATGACTAAATGTCCTCTTTCTCCTAAATAAGGTTTCAAATCTTTCAGCGGTTGATTGCTAGCAGCATCTTGTAAGTTAAAAATTAAGTGAACTTCTTGTCCAATTTTGATTGTGGATTGAGATAACTTGAGATTAGCTTTAGTATTGCCAAAAGTCTTTGTAGTAGCTAAATCAATCTTGGGTGTAGCTGGACTGGTACCTGGAACTTCTGCTTTTAACACCGAAACTTGTTCTGCTTTTCCTGCTACTTTGTAATCGCTAAAAAGGGTATAATTGCCTGGATGGGGAAAATTTGCTTGGACTTCAAAGCGTCCATTTCCTTTATATGTGGGATGAATATGATTGAAAGATTGGAAGTCATTACTAACGACAATTAAGTGCATTATTTTTTCTTGAAATTGGTCAAAACGAGCAATTATTTTACCTTCTTTGTCTGTTACATTAATCGCTAAAGATACAGGTGTTTTAGGAGTAATTTTAGCGGGGAGGGTTATCTTTGCAATTGCGTTAGCTGGTTCTAACTTAGAATGACCAGAATGCTCATCCTGAGAGTTCTCAATATTGTGACCGCCATGAGAGTTTTTCTCAGCTTTTGGTGTTTGAGAATCACTCATATTATGACCCGCACGGGAATTCGCACCACTCACGGTGGTAGCATTAGAGTCTGGCATTTCACCAGATTTAACTTGTGAGGCGCAAGCTTGAGTAATAACAAAAGTTGAAGTGATGGCAAGTGCAGTAAAACAATTCTTCATTTTTTTCTTTAATTAGTAACTGTAAGTTGGAAAAACCCAGAACCAAAATATTTTATAGCTTCTGTGCAAATCTTAGCAATAAAAACCTTTTCAGCAGAACGTCCTACAAGCAGCGTGGCAATTCCAGCGCAAACTTCATCTTCTGCTATCAAAAAGCAGTTTTTTTCTGATGTTGCAAGTGTAACCCAAAGCTCTTACGCCACAGGGAACAGTAGAAATTTTCTCCACTTTGCCAGCCCCAGGCATTAAGGCTCCCACAATAGCATAACTTCCTTCATAGTGAACAACGGTTCTTTTTTCTATCTCGTTGAGAACGTAGGACTTTTACTGCAAACTCGCACTCATTCGTTCAATCGCTTCATTAAAATTAGCCATCCTTACTGTATATATATGTTGTGTTTGTCGTCCACAGCTAAAGAGAGAACTCTATAACCAAGTTCTCATAAGAAAATGAAATTAAGATGAAATACTTTGCCAACTTTCACTTGAAAGATAGCAGACAAGACTGCAATATCATATCAAGATGAAATCAGGATGAAATTAGCATGAAATTTAGACATCTCATTAGGAAGAAATTAGCATCGTATCATTAGGTAGATGCTCTTACACCAACAATTGCCTAGTGTTAATTATTAGAAGCGTAACTACAGCTTCATAACTGATTCATTTATTTAGCCAAGGAGAAAATTATGACTACAATTACGAATCTATCCTTGAAACTTGCATTCAAGCTTGTTTAAAATGCCTGTGTGACTGCGATAAGCGAAGCTTAAGCCTTCGGCGATCGCTATGCTGAGTCCTGTCCGTAGGTGACAAAAGCCGTGGCATGGGACATTACCCTCCTGTATGGGAAAGAAACGCGATGGGCTACGCCCCACCGGAGGCGATCGCATTCCTAAGTTGAACAATATTGCAAGGTAGCTACGGGAGCAGGTGTAGCTTAACTCATGTGAAGCAACAGAGCTGAATACATACTGCCGATTTGCCTTTCAAGTAAGCAAGGACAGATAAGGGCAGCAGTATCTTTCTTAGCAAACTATTTCAGGTGCGTATCGAGATAAACCACAGCAGAATCACTGGTTGGGAGTACGCATTCTCTAAACCATTTATTTCTTTGAATGAAGTCATGAAAATGAACAAAAAAGTTTTAACCTACAGTCTTATTGCTCTACTGACAGGCACCACTATCACAGCTTTTTCCACCATCGACAGCGCCAAAGCCAACGATCGCAATCAAGTGGAAGCTCCCAATCGAACGAACACAAGCCTTATGCATGGTGGAATGAACATGAGGGCTGAAGTGGATAAATCGTTTATCGAAATGATGATTCCTCATCATCAAAGCGCTAATGAGATGGCTCAGATGGCTTTGAGCCGAGCCAAAAGCCCAGAAGTTAAAAAGCTAGCTCAATCCATCATCTCAGACCAAACACGCGAAATCCAGCAGATGCAGACTTGGTACAAGCAGTGGTATGGCAAAGAAGTCCCTATGAGTGGCATGAATATAGGTAACGGGATGGATGAGGCAATGAAGATTTCCATGCAACAGCAAGAGATGATGGATAAGGAGATGATGACAGCCTTAGAAAATGCGCCTAACTTTGACCAGGAATTTCTTCGTCAAATGACTCGCCATCACCAAATGGCGACCATGATGGCTGGCATGGTTGGTAATAGTGCTAGGCATCCTGAGATTAGAAATTTAGCTCAATCCATTGCCAAGAGTCAAAGTGCTGAAATTGCTCAAATGCAAGAGTTGCTCCAAGCAATGAATACTCAAAATCGAAATACTTCTAATCGTTCGAGTAGGTAGTAACTTAGTTTCTCCAAAGAGGACTGACCTAGCTAAAAGCAGTAATGGTGGGCAGGCTTCTACCCACCCCAACCTCATTAGTAGGGAAATATAGGTGCAACGACGCAATTCTCGTCGCAGATGCTTTAGGCGCATCTCATGCGATGTTTTTGAAACCATTAATAAAGAATTTGGCAAAATCCCTTGACTCTCTAGCTGGCTGGAGAGTCTAAGATGAATCCATGAAGTAAGACATTTTAGGCAATCTAAAGCTGTAGCAGTTCGTGTACTTTCAGTTATGCCATCCAAAACAGCAATTACTGAAGCGCGATGTCTACGACGGGCTACGCCTACGCTAACTCTGGTTAACCTACTAGCTAAAGCAGTAAACCATTGAAGTCTTCAACTCCTAATTTTCTTAGCTCAATCTTTTTACTATCCAAGTTCAAGGTTTTTAACATTATGACACTCCAACTAAAAGTTCCTAACATGGCTTGTTCTGCTTGTGGAGACACCATTAATAAAGCAGTTAAAACAGTCGATCCTACTGCTACGGTTCAAGCAGATCCAAAAACAAAAGTTGTCTTAGTGGACACAAATGCTGACGAAACAGTTATTAAAGAAGCAATTACTACTGCTGGCTATTCTGTCACTTAAAAATTATCAACAAATAATAGACCAGCAAACAGAGTAAGACAACGCTTAGTAACTTTGCCTGAAAAGGACACAGGCAAAGCTAAGTATCGGTACTCGGCTATCAACCACACCAAAACTCCGTTCTTAGAACTTAGTTAAAGCAGCGGCTAAAGAGCATATATAGCTATGGATACTCTGAGTCTTAAACTTCGAGGCATGAGTTGTGCCTCATGTGCCAACAACATTGAAGAAGCAATTCGTTCTGTTCCTGGGGTGAGTAACTGTAACGTCAACTTTGGCGTGGAGCAGGCTACTATCCAGTATGATCCCAAGCGCACCAATCTGGAAACAATCCAAGCCGCTATAAATGCTGCCGGATACTCATCTTACTCACTCCAGGAACAAGAAATGATTACTGGAGAGGATGATGCGGAAAAAACCGCCCGTGAAGCAGAATTACGCACACTTACCCGCAAGCTAATTGTCGGAGCAATCCTCAGCGCTTTGATTGTACTGGGGTCAATTTCTGCCATGACAGGGCTAAACTTGCCTTGGATTCGGACGTTGTGGCTAGACAATCCTTGGGTACAGTTGGTACTGACAACCCCTGTCTTGTTCTGGTGCGGTGCAGACTTCTTCAAAAATGCTTGGAAAGCCTTTAAACGGCATACAGCAACGATGGACACTTTGGTTGCTATCGGTACTGGTGCAGCGTATTTTTATTCACTTCTTGCTACTGTTTTCCCAGGATTTTTTACGGCTGCTGGACTAATGCCTGATGTGTACTATGAAGCAGCAGCAGTCATTACGACCTTAATTTTGCTAGGAAGGCTATTTGAGAATCGCGCTAAGGGACAAACTTCTGAAGCCATCCGTAAACTCATCGGTTTGCAAGCCAGAGATGCCAGAGTAATCAGAAATGGGCAAGAAATTGATGTTCCCATCCAGGAAGTTCAAATTGGTGATGTAATTTTGGTGCGTCCGGGCGAAAAAATTCCTGTTGACGGAGAAGTGATAGAAGGTGCTTCCAATGTTGATGAAGCGATGGTGACTGGTGAGAGTTTGCCAGTCAAAAAGCAACCGGGGGATGAAGTCATTGGAGCCACAATTAACAAAACAGGTAGCTTTAAATTCCGGGCAACTCGCGTCGGAAAAGACACTTTTTTGTCTCAAATCGTCAAAATGGTGCAACAAGCTCAAGGCTCCAAGGCACCTATTCAACGTTTAGCAGATCAAGTAACGGGATGGTTTGTGCCAGTAGTGATAGCTATTGCGATCGCTTCCTTCATTATTTGGTTTAATGTCATGGGCAATTTCACACTTGCTCTAATTACCACAGTCGGAGTGTTGATTATCGCTTGTCCCTGTGCCTTAGGTTTAGCTACTCCAACTTCAGTGATGGTAGGAACGGGCAAGGGAGCAGAAAATGGTATTTTAATTAAAGGTGCAGAAAGTTTAGAACTTGCTCATAGAATCCAGACCATTGTGCTGGATAAAACTGGAACTTTAACACAGGGAAAACCCACTGTTACTGACTTTGTTACTGTCAACGGCACAGCTAATAGTAACGAGTTAAAACTTTTGCAATTGGCAACGTCTGTAGAACGAAATTCAGAACATCCATTAGCTGAAGCGGTGGTTAGATATGCCCAATCTCAGCAAGTAGAACTGACAGAGGCTAAGAAATTTGAAGCGATCGCTGGGAGTGGTGTCCAAGGCATTGTTTCAAACCACTTAGTGCAAATTGGTACTCAACGTTGGATGGAAGAATTAGGTATCAACACCCGCACCCTCCAAGAGCGCAAAGCCTCTCTAGAAGCTGCTGGTAAAACGGCTATTTTAATCGCTGTAGATGGGCAAATTCAAGGCTTGATGGGAATTGCGGATGCACTCAAACCCTCTTCAGTGGAAGTTGTGAGAACGCTACAGAAGTTAGGTTTAGAGGTAGTTATGCTAACAGGGGATAATCGCAAAACAGCAGAAGCGATCGCCAGTGAAGTTGGTATTAGACGAGTATTTGCAGAAGTTCGACCCGACCAAAAAGCGTCTCAAGTACAAGCATTGCAAGCAGAGGGGAAAATTGTGGCAATGGTGGGTGATGGCATCAATGATGCTCCAGCACTGGCTCAGGCAAACGTGGGGATTGCAATTGGTACGGGGACAGATGTGGCGATCGCTGCCAGCGATATTACTCTCATCTCTGGAGACTTGCAAGGTATTATTACCGCAATTCAATTGAGCCGTGCCACTATTCGCAATATCCGCCAAAATCTCTTCTTTGCCTTTATTTACAATGTTGCTGGGATTCCCATTGCTGCTGGAGTTTTGTTTCCTATCTTTGGCTGGTTACTCAACCCAATTATTGCGGGTGGGGCGATGGCTTTTAGTTCTGTTTCTGTTGTTACGAATGCCTTACGCTTGCGTAACTTTCACCCCAAAACTATCTAATAATTCTGGAGGAATTTAGCAAATGTTTAACAAAAGTAAGATTTTGGGGAGCATTGCTGGGCTAGGACTTCTGTTTGGTACAGCATCAAGTGTAGCAACAGCACAAATGCCAACACATTCATCAGAACAGACCAGTCAATTTCGCCGCATTGAGCAACCATTACCATTAAAAGTCGGCGTTACTTTAGGTGGTTTGGGGTTAATTGGATTGGAACTGTGGTGGTTTCTATTCAGTAAAAATAAAGCCACAAAAGCTAATTCTGAGCAAGGAATACAGGAGCTAATAATTAATGTAGACGGCGGTTATGAACCTTCTCGTGTGATTGTGAAATCTGGTCAACCTGTACGGCTAAATTTCTTTCGCCGCGACCCTAGTAGCTGTCTGGAGAAAGTGTTGTTACCTGATTTTCACATTGCTCAAGATTTGCCTCTTAACCATATCACTCCCATTGAATTTACACCTCCTAAACCAGGTCAATATCAATTTACTTGTGGCATGAATATGTTTCGTGGTGTGGTGGAAGTCCAGTAGGGAGGTAGCAATAAACTTTACCTTTGGCTACTTTTACCTCAACGCTCCAAGAGCTTAAGCTTCTCTAACTAATCTCAAATATTATGCCTTATTACTTACCAAAAAATGGTAATTGCTGCAACTTGGATAACGACTGAAAAGACAACCAAGAAGCCAACAGAGCGTTCATTCTCAAATGAGTAAAACTTGTGATTCAGCGACTAGCTGTTATTACCATCAATCCCCATATCAAGCCAAAACGAACCTTAGTAGCACGACAAATGTTAAAACCTGCGGATGTAAGCAGGTGATGAAATTTAGCTTGGGAGTAACACTGCCTGTATGCTAGATCAAAAACTTTTAGCATGATGTCGCATATTTGGCATTGTAAATAATCTCTGCACCAATCTAAAATCACTAATTTACCATCAGCTTTCAGAACCTTGATTGCTATTTATCCTAAATTTTTTATATATTTTAGTTCATAAAATTAATATCACTATGAGGAAAAACAAAACCATAAAACAGATTTAGGGTTCATAAGCTAATGTGCTTTTCAGTTGCGTAATTAGGGCGGGCGATGCCCACCCTACAATAGATTTAATTTTTTGCAAATTGAAGGTCTTTCAGCTTATTTACCTTCTGTTTCAACTATTTCAACTCAAGGGCTGACCTACACCAGCAACTTGGAGTTGCTCTCTACTGGGTTTGCCAGTCATAACTAGTTTTCCATTAATAGCGATCGCAGGCACTGCATTCACTCCATACTGCTGGGCTTTCTCCTGCTCTTGTCGCAGGTTATAGACTGATACTTCACAATTAGGGCAAGTCAATTCTTGCACCAATTGAACTGTTTCATCGCAAAGAGGACAGTCAGCAGTAAAAATTTCAACTTGACGTTTTGTCATGATGTCTACCAAAATTCTTTTTACTCATTCATTCTGAAGCCTCTAGCTAACTATAGAGTCAACCCCATAGGTGAACATTTTTTCCAAATAACCTTAATTAAAATTCCTTAGACATATCATCCCCTTAAATTTGTAAGCCTAGCTCATCAAGTTTTAAGCTAATATTTTTGGCAACAAGTATTGTAATTAAACTTTACCTAAAGTTTTCAATGTATCACTTGACTCTCTAGCCGACTATAGACTTTAAAGTTATAACAACACATAGTAGTAAATAACTATGATTGCTGTCGTGGAACAAGTTTGCTGTGAGGTATCATCCCCAAAAAAGCTGCTGAAAATTGGTGAGCTAGCAAAGCAAACTGATGTGGCAGTGGGAACAATTCGGTATTACGAAGGCTTGGGCTTGATAAAACCAGTTGAAAGAAGTGAAAGTGGCTACCGTTATTACGACTGTGAAGCAATCAACAGGCTACAATTCATCAAAAAAGCCCAATCCTTACAGTTTTCCCTGTCTGAAATTCAACAAGTGTTAGGCATCCGTTCCCAAGGCGACCCTGCTTGTCCACTAGTTCGGGATTTACTCAAACAGAAAATTGCTCATCTTGAGGAGCAGATTTATCGCATGAAGGAACTGAAGGATGAGCTAGAGACATATCAACAACGTTGGGAAAACCGACCTTTGGATAATCCCTGTAATAAAGAGCTTTGTAGCTTGATTGAGGAAGTTGCTTGCTCTGATATACCTGCTCACAATTTCCGAGACTAGTAAATTTATGACTTGACTCTATACCCGAATAGAGACTTTAAAATGGCCTTAGTTTCTCAGAAACTACCAAATTAACAGAATAATGGAGAGTAAAAAATGAACATTAGTACAGGCGTTAAGACAGTATTGAGCGGAGCTGTAGCTAGTTTTGCATTACTTACGTTAACCACTACTGCTTCCTTTGCCAACACTCCCAAGGGAACTGTGACACCGAATCAATCCGCCAGGGCTATAAACGAAGCAAAACTAATTCAAGTGCTGACCAGTCAAAGAACAGCGCCAACGCATCAAACGCCACAGCAGTCAAACCAAACGGGATGTAAGTGTTGCCAAGCAATGATGAATAAGATGCCAGGAATGATGAACAATATGCCGGGAATGATGAACAACCAAGACAGTCCATCAAGATAGAGCTTGATAAATCCATCGGCGAGAAACACATTTGAAATGTCAGAACAAACTAGGAATGTTTAGAGAAATCTCGCCGAAAAAGGCTAATGAATTCATTGCTAAGGAAGCTATCTTATGGTTTGGCAAAGGAACTTAAGGTAAACCAAGATGACTATCGAACTCGCTCCTTTTATCCAGAAGCTCAAATTGCACTTGCTTTTGCGTTTCATCATAAGTCAATAGCTTTATTACAGCAGAAAACTTACTCAGGAGAAACACAATTATGAGTCAGCCTGACTAAAAAGACTACAACATGATGAAATGGATGGGAATTGCCATGGTAGCTTGCTGTGCTATATCCGTAGCATTTTTCCTCTTTTTAGGCGGAGGCTTGGGAGTGTGGTTCGGTCGTTCTATCCAGTAGCCTACTAGCAATCAGTCAACCAACCAGCCACTCTCCACCAACCAGCCAAACAACCAGGCTCAACCAAAGGCTGTAAATGTATTCCTAGAAAAAGCAGTCAATTGGCAAGTAAATAATCACGTTCATGGTTTGACCGTGAATCGAGATAATCCCAACATTATTTATGTTGCAAGTCATAATGGACTCTTGCAACGTTCTGAAACTGGAGAATGGTTTTGGATGGGAAAAGAGCGAGCTGATTATATGGGCTTCACTGCCGATCCAATTAACAGTAAGCGCTTTTATTCTAGCGGACATCCACACACAGGAGGTAATCTAGGATTCCAGATCAGTGAAAATCAAGGGCAAGATTGGAAACAGATTTCTATGCCTGGGGTAGATTTTCATGCTATGGCGATCGCACCCAGTAACCCCAACGTTTTTTATGGATGGCCCGCTTCTGGGGCGCAGGGGCTGCATACTTCTAACAATCGTGGAAAAACTTGGGTCAAAACCCGCATGACTGGATTAGGCGATGCTCCTTTTGACCTTGCAGTTGACCCACAAAACCCTAAGCATTTGTTTGCAACTACCCGTTCGGGAATGTATGAAAGCACCAACAGCGGCAATTATTGGACATTAGTACCTAGTACACGGGAAGCTCCTGTTATCAGTTTGGCTCTACAAAAAGAAGGTAATAATCTTATAATGTATGGCTATCGCTTTCTCAAATCAGCACCCGGTATTTATCGTAGCAGTGATGGTGGTAAAACCTGGGCGAAACTTTGGATTGAAACTAATGGTGTAGTTGTAAAACTAGCGATCGCCCCTAGCAATCCCCAAATATTTTATACAGTAAATGATAACAATGCTGTCTTTCAATCCCAAGATAGCGGCAAGACATGGAAAGAACTGAAATAAATTTGAAGACTATCTACATAGCTATAATAACTTGAAATACTAATCGGTCAAATCTGCAATCAAGGCATTTTGAACGTTACGATTATTTGTAATTAAGTTACAGTTCAGCCATTACCTTAGTTAATCAGTAGAGAGTAATAATGATAGCTTGAGCAACGCCAGCTATAGTTCCAGAATTGAGAAAATAATGATGGCGAAAATACATACTGTAGCGTCAAATACAAAAGGTTCTCCAGACTGGTATAAACGTTTATTTGCCTGGATGATGGCTCATGGCAACGCTAAATACGAGGAGGAGATAGCAGACCGAAAACGAGCTTTGTTTGCCCAACTGCATGGCAACGTTTTAGAAATTGGGCCTGGTACGGGCCCCAACTTGTCTTACTATCCGTCCGACATTCATTGGATTGGTATTGAGCCAAACCCTTTCATGCATCCATATCTACAGCAAGAAGCTGAGCGGCTCGGCTTAGATATTGACCTCCGCAGTGGACCTGCCGAACACCTGGAAGTCGAGGATAACAGCATGGATGCTGTCGTAAGTACGCTTGTTTTATGTTCTGTAAATAATCTAGCTGCTGTATTGCAAGAAGTTATACGAGTACTTAAGCCTGGTGGACGCTTCTTTTTCCTTGAACACGTTGCGGCACCTCAAGGAACAATGTTACGATGGATACAGCATGGAATAAAACCGCTTTGGAAAACGCTTGGTGATGGTTGCCATCCTGACCGCGAAACCTGGTTAGCATTGGAGAATGCAGGGTTTGAGCAAGTAGATTATCAACATTTTCGGGCAAACCTCCCTGCGATCGTCAGCCCTCAAATAATTGGTATAGCAGTAAAGAAAGGCTAAACTGAGGCACTTGCCTATGAGTACAGAAGCCCAGCTTTCAGCCATTTTTAATAAGTTGATTTTAAGGGTGGGCAAGCAAAGCTTACCCTTAAATTTAGCCTAACTTAGATTACTGATTAAAACTAAACCGACCGTTGACCTTTTCTGTGCCAACATTCGCAGTAACTTTCACTTGATATTGACCTGCCGTAACTCCATCGAGCTTCGCAGCATAATGTTTACCATCAGCATCGTATGTTAGATAAACTATTTTTTGCTTTCCATCTGGTGATTGAATATCAGCAGTAACTTTGGCATTTGGAATTGCTTGGTGATTATCACCCGTTTGCAAATATAAATCTAAATGAGTCGTGCTACCTTCTTTCTCAGGCACTAACTCTAAGTGATATTTTCCTGCTTCAACGACTTGAGCATTTTTACCATGTGAGTCGCCATGAGCAGATGTTTCAGTTTTGGCGGCTGGTTCGGTTTTATTAGTATTTTCTGTAGAAGGACTAGAAGGATTACTACTGGACTCAGAAGCTTGATTACCACAAGCTCCCAAAAAAAGTAATCCGACACTGGCGAAAACAACAAAGCCTAATTTGAATGATTGCATTGATTTACTCCTCATTGATTATTAGAAAAATTTCGCTCAATCCCATACGTAGTGCATGAATATCTCTACATTCTCAGGTGGGCATCTGGGAAGAATTAATAATTTAAGTGTCATACAACTGAACCTTGAGTAACATCGATTTCTTGTACTTGTGTAGTCTTTTTGGGAACCAAAAATTTACCAAATAGCGAATATAAAGCCGGCAAAACTAAGAGTGTTAAAGCAGTGGAAGTAACCAAGCCACCTAACACTACCACAGCCAAAGGTTGTAAAATTTCCTTACCTGCACCAGAACCAATTACTAATGGAACCATACCTAGTGCTGACGAAAGTGCTGTCAGGAGAATCGCAACTAATCGTTCCATCGAACCATCAACAATTACTTGTTTGAGCGGTATTCCCTCTGCTAGGCGATTGTTATAGTTATCCACTAACAGCAATCCGTTACGCGTAGCAACACCAAATAGAGTGATAAAACCAACCATAGAAGCAACAGAAATAATACCACCACCCAAGGCTACAGAGATGACACCTCCAATTAATGCCAGTGGCAAGTTAATCATTATCATGACTGTGGCAGGAATTGACTTAACCGCAAAGTAAATCAGTACAGAAATTACAGCGATCGCAACTGCACCTGCAATAATTAATGTCTGCGTTGCTTGTTCCTGTGCCTGAAACTGACCGCCAAATTGGACATAGTAGCCTCCAGGAAGTTGAATTTGTTTGACGCGATTGCGTACATCCTTAATTACAGAACCCAAATCCTTTCTAGCAACGTTGGCAGAAACCACAATCAGCCGGGAAACATTTTCACGATTGATGGTACTTGGCCCCGTGCCATAATCAACTTTAGCAACCTGAGATAAGGGAATTTTCTGCCCGTTTGGTGTATCTACCAACAAGTTACCAATTACGTCCAAATTGTTACGGGAGCTATCTTGCAACCACACAACGAGATTAAACGTTAGTTGCTTCTCCAACACTTGAGAAACTGCTTTTCCATTCAATCCAGTCTCTATAGTTTCTGCCAGTTCTCCCACAGTTAACCCATAACGAGCGGCTGCATCGCGGTCAAATTGAATTTGAATTTGTTTGACTGGGACTTGGGGTTCAAGTTGCAGATCCACAATGCCGGGAATACCACTCATGGCGGATTGTACCTGTTTACCAATGGTACGGAGTTGTTCAAGTTCGGAGCCGTAAATTTTGACAGCGATCGCACTTCTGACTCCTGATAAAATTTCATCCATGCGGTGTGAGATAAACCCGCCGATATTAGTTGCAACACCAGGAAGTTTTTCAAACTCTTTACGGAGTACTTCAACAGTCTTCTCTCGATCCTTTCCTCCTTCTTCGCTAATTTGCACATCCAACTCGCCAAAGTTTACCCCTGCCACATCCGGGTCTCCTTGAGCAAACCCAGAGCGGAACGCAATGGCATCGAAGCGCTGATCATTTTTGAGAGCATCCATCACTGCCAAAGCGGCTTGGTCAGTTGCATCTAAGGATTCACCAGGTAAAAGAATTATTGCATTGACCAAAGAGCGGTCTTGGAACTCTGGCAGGAAGACTTTTCCTAATCCAGGTAGAATGATCATAGATGCAACAAAACCCGCAAGTGCAACTCCTAAAACTACCTGGGGGCGACGAATTGAAAACTTCAACGCTGGACGATAAAATTGATGTACTTTGCGCTCTAGCCAAGTTTCCGTACTAGGTAAACGTCGATTTGCCAGTAATAAGGCACATAGCGCTGGAGTTAATGTTAATGCAACTAAGGTAGAAGCGAGAATCGATAGCAAATACGCCATTCCCATTGGTGTGAAAATGCGACCTTCTACCCCAGACAGAACAAAAATCGGTGCAAAGACTACTGCAATAATTACTGTTGAAAATAGAACACTAACACGTACTTCTACTGAACCATCAAACACGACTTGTAAAGAATTTTTCGGGTTGCCTGCTATTTGGTTCTCCCTCAATCGGCGGTAGACGTTTTCCATATCAACGATGGCATCATCAACCACAGAACCAATAGCAACCACCAGTCCACCCAAGGTCATGGTGTTAATGCCCTGTCCAGTCCAGCTAAGAATAATCATCCCCAACAGTAACGACACAGGCAGCGCACTAAGGCTAATAATAACCGTGCGCCAGTTCATCAAGAAGATAATCAGAATAACTGAAACAATAATTACGCCATCCCGCAGGGCTTCCTCAACGTTTTTGACCGAAGCTTCAATGAATAAATTCTGGTCAAAGGTCTTAGTAAACTTGACATCCTTCGGTAGCCCTGGTTTAATCTCTTCCATTGCTGCTTCCACAGCTTTGATAACGGTGGGAGTATCTGCCACAGGCTGCTTGGAGACAGTTAAAATCACCGCTCGTTTGCCTTGAAATAGTCCATCTCCACGTCTTAGTGCTGGGCCAATTTTGACCTCTGCTACCTGTTCTAATAGTACGGGTATACCTTTCGTCGCCTTGATCACTGAACGCTTGAGCTTGTCAATCGACTCGATCCGCCCAATTCCCCGAATCAGTGTTTCTTGGTCAGGAGTAATTAAAAATCCTCCCGGCACGTTGACGTTGGCATTCTGCACTGCCTTAGTAACTTCTGGCAGGGAAACACTATAAGCTTTGAGCTTGTCTGGGTCAACCAAAACTTGATACTGTCGCTCATCCCCACCGTAGAGAAATACGTTACTCACCCCTGGTACAGCCAGCAAGCGATTTTTTACATCCCAATTGACAATGCGCCACACCTCCATCATGTCGGTGCTTTCAGCAGAAAAAGCGTATTTAACGGCCCATCCCAAGGGCGAGTTAACAGGCAGAATTTCTGGCTGCTCAACCCCTTGTGGCAGTTGCGCCCCTTGTAATCGCTCTGTCACCAGTTGACGCGCACGGTATATATCAGTGTCCCAGCTAAAGACGGCTTTAATAGCAGAAATTCCGACAGCGGAAGCAGAGCGAAGCGATTCTAGTCCTGGTGTGCCATTAATCACGCTCTCAATCGGGCGAGTTACCAAGGACTCGATTTCTTCTGGTGCTAAACCAGAAGCTTGAACTTGAATTTCTACTTGAGGCGGAGCAAAGGCAGGAAATACGTCTAGCGGCATTTGTGTGATGACGCGCAATCCCCACAGACTAATTAATATCGAGGCAATAACGATTAGCCACCGTTGCGCGATCGACCATTTAACAATGGAATTGAGCATTTTTGAGACCAATCAAGGGTTTTTGCTTGACGATACAGTTAATCCATCTGGAATAATCTGTAATTATGACAATCTGGCACTGTATTTAATGTCTCAAATGAAAATGAAATCAAGATGAAATCAAGGTTGAAGATTTGTGATGTTGTGTAGCTAGGATTTTGTTGCACTCAATATCATCAAGACTTAAATGCTTTATGTGAAGCTAAACAAGGAAAAAATTAGTGTCCGCTCTTAAAGAAAATTCAGTCAGGCAAATTACACTATCTTTGCGAGGGTTGGCAGCTTGCAAAAGAGACTTAATGGGAAAAGTCAGGGCTTCTATATCGTGCAATGGAAGACTGCACTGATGCTGAAGTTTCTGTGTATTCTTCTGACTTCAAGTATTAGTATTCTTGTGGCTTACCATTTTTTGATAAAACGATTCAATCTGACACGAATGTTATTTTGTATGAAACTCAAAAAATAATCTTGTTACTCACAAAAATCTAAATCATTGTGTGCATTTAAATTTTTACGAACCCGATTCGTAAGGAAACCGGGTTTATTAACACTTATATCATTACCCTAAACAAACTACTAACGCTGAATTTGCTGAATCAGGGCTTGTGTTTGTTGATAAGCTTGGGTATCGCCTTGTTTAAGAAACAGTTTTGCAGCTTGCTGAAGGTCTGTAACAGCACTCTTACTGTCTCCTGAAGCATATTGTGCCAGTCCTCGGTTGCCATAGGCATCAGCTAGATTGGGATTGATTTGTAGTGCTTGGTTAAAATCTGCGTTAGCGAAGCTGTCCGAAGGAATCGCTTGCTGATGATTTCCCTGTCTAAAATGGGCTAGTCCTAGATTGTAATAACCATCTTGTGAGTTTGGATCAATTTTCACTGTCTGATTAAAGTCGGCAATGGCTTTCTGAAAATCTCCTAGTTCTACATAAGAAATTCCCCGACCATTATAAGCATCTGTATGCTTGGGATTTAACCGCAGCGCTAGGTTAAAGTCAGAAATGGCTGCACTGAAATCTCTCAATTGAGATTTAGCTAAACCACGAAGGCAAAAACCTTCATAAAACCGTGGATTCATCTGTACTACAGAGTTAAAATCTGCGTAGACGCGAAGCGGCTTGTCGTCAGACATCGCACCATTGAAGTTGCCTTGCTCAAGATTTTGCACTCCTTGGTTATAGTACTCTTGAAAGTTCGTCGCCTTCAAAGGTATTTGTGCTTCTCGCGCAGAAACAGCAGCAGGCATTACACCCAGTAGACTTGTTATTCCCAGGATGGCTATTGTTCGCTTGATATATTTCATGGCTTTACCCCTTCATTCTTGCAGCATGACATTGGATTGCCACGGATCTGTTCCTTTATTTTAACTGGGAACTTGTAATAGCCATCCCCAAAGACTTTGTAATAGCAACCAAGCATTTAAGCCAACGATGACAATAGCAACTAACCAAGCTAAAGATTTTAACCACACGGGATTAACAAACTCACCCATCAAGCGGCGATTACTAGTAAATATCACCAATGGAATCACTGCAAACGGTAACTGTAAACTGAGGATGACTTGACTGAGAACTATGAGGCTGCTTGTACTATTTTCACCAAACAGAATGATTGTAATTAACGCTGGAATGATGGCAAGCAGACGGGTTATTAAACGGCGTAACCACGACGGAAGGCGAAATTGCAAAAAGCCTTCCATAACAATTTGTCCTGCCAGAGTTGCAGTTAATGTAGAACTTTGCCCAGAAGCAAGTAAAGCGATGCCAAAAATAGCACTAGCAGCACTGACTCCTAACAGTGGTGAAAGTAATTTATAAGCATCTTGAATTTCTGCCACATTCTGATTACCAGAAAAATGAAATGTTGCAGCAGACACAATTAAAATCGCTGAGTTGATGAATAGTGCTAATGACAAAGCAAAAGTTGAATCAATTGTGCCGAACTTAATCGCTTCCCATCTTTTTTCAGTACTAGGTTGCCAATTACGGGTTTGCACAATAGAGGAGTGTAAATATAAATTGTGAGGCATCACTGTTGCCCCTAAAATGCCAATAGCAATGTATAGCATCTCTGGATTTTGTAAAATTTCTTTCTTGGGTAGATATCCCAATAAAATCCCACCCATATCAGGTCGAGAGAACAAAATTTCTGCTGTAAAACAGATACCTACGGTTGCTACTAGCATTATTACTAAGGCTTCTGTATAGCGAAAGCCTTTATGTTGCAGGAATAGCAATACCAGGACATCAAGGGCTGTGATGCATACACCCCATATCAAGGGAATACCGAATAAAAGTTGTAGGGCGATCGCACTTCCCAGTAGTTCCGCTAAATCACAAGCAGCGATCGCAATCTCACACAGTACCCACAAACAAAAGCTTACCTTTGGGCTGAAATAGTCTCGACAAGCCTGCGCTAAATCTCGCCCTGTAGCAACTCCCAAACGCACACATAGAGATTGGAGTAATATCGCCATCAGGTTGGACAGCAGGATTACTGTTAACAACGTGTACCCGAACTTTGACCCTCCAGCAATGTCTGTTGCCCAGTTGCCAGGGTTCATGTATCCGACTGAAACCAAATACCCTGGCCCTGCATAAGCCAGCATCTTGCGCCAAAAGCTGTTGCTGTTGGGGACTCTAATACTACGGTGAACCTCTGGTAAACTAGGCCTGTTTTCTGGGGGAGTCATTTACTTTGCTATGAAATATTCTCATATTCTTTTCATAATCTCAGAAAATGTAGAATAAACATCAACCTTTAGACAAGTAGGGATGTTGTGTGTGACTTCAGCCAAAAGTTGTCCGATTTTGACAACTTTTGGCTTGGATTGAACTCGGACAACTTATGCTTGGATTTTCGGGTCTAAAGTAGATGCAAACGGCTGAATGTCGAGCCAGCTTAAACCCTCGACAGGAGATAGACCAAGCTTGTAACACCATCTCAAAAACTTGTATAAAGTAGGCAATCGTCGTTCACGGATAACTTGAGTTTTCTGTTTGAGGGAATTCGTGAGGAGTGAGGGAGTAGGGACAAATTATACCTTATGTCCATCTCATATTGTGCTTAAAGTTACATTGTTGTTATCCTAAAAGCATAAGATGAGCAACTTGCTCACGTTATCCTTTCAGTGACGTGAACACAGTTTGATATGTAACTAAAATTTGAACAGCTTACTTATGCTGAGTCAACGCAGCAATAAACACTTTTATAACTCAGTACACTAAGTTTCCACTACCACGTAACAGACGCAAAGAATTTAGACAGTACGGACAGTCGCAACTAAATAAACGAATCGCAGCATCACTTTCTTCATCTGTGAAGTTTAGTACAGCAACCTTGCTATCAGATGGCTGCGCTGAGATAACTGCCGATGCAGGTACAGGGGGTGCGCCTAGCTTTCTTTCTGAATCCCGAATACATACAAAAGAGGTGTTACCGTGAGGATGAGTTATGCAGGTACGACCATCATTTGTATGAACTAATCGTTGAGTCATCGTAGCTGCGGCGTAGGCAGGGTGAACTACTGTCAGCGTAGACATTAGCGAAGTAAAAATTGTGGAACTGGAAAGCAAAGTAAGTAGAAATTTTTTGTTCATTGATTTACTCAAAAAGTATATTTGAATGCTCATAATAACTGCTATCTTTCTATATTTCCAATAGGTTTGTATTAAAGATACTAGGTTAAAAAAATATATTAAGAATAAAATTAAATATATTCAAACTTAATTGAATAAAAAATAAGCTATAGATAAATAGCATTGCACATTCTTTTGAAAAAGTTATTACAAAGTTATGACGAAAGTATGACTAAACTAAATATTCTGCACGAGAACATAGATAAATGAATGATAGAGCGTATGAGATTCTTTATCTGGAGGCTGTCATGATAATTATCATGATAATCAAATATTAGAGTGGTATTACCGGATTAAGAAAATTGCTGTTAGTTTGGCAACAAGCAACCCTATACAATTGAACAAATTGAGCGATCGCCTACCGTGGGCGGTTCGTCATTGCACCTTGTTTTCGCTTCTTAGTAGCCCTAAATAGATAAGAGAAAAGCAATTAAGAATATTCAGTCATGTCCAAGTTATAATCTTTATTTGATAGATGTTTCGTCGGCTTTCAAAATCACTTTTAGAAATTTTACAGAAGCAAACTAACTAATACATTTTATACACTCTTGTCAAACAGAAAGTTTATGGTATATCTTTACTTGCAATCGAGCAGCAAAATGCTTTTGATTAATGAATCACCCAAATTAGTTTTCAGAGGTCAAAAATGACTAATTTTTCTTCTACTTCAGTGTTGCGGAAGACCGCAGGTCTTACTTTGTCTAAACCGGTACAAGTAACACTTTATATGCTGCTATCTTCTTTGGTTATCTGGACTGTTTTGTTCTCTACCTATCCTGCGGCTCATAACACGGCACATTCAGCGCGTCACCACACTTTAGGCGTTGCGTGTCATTAAATTATCATAATCTCAAGATTTTTCGGATATATGAGATTTTGCTAAAACACTCGATAAAATAACGCCACGAGGATGGCGCAGATTTCGCGCCATTTTTTGAGATAGAAGTAATTTCAAGTTTTGTAAAGTAAAGATACTTTGTATTTCATCTCTGCATTATTTTGCTTTGATTTCATACCATCTCTGATTTATTGTCAATATTTTTACTGGAATTCTTCACTCTGTAGTGAATAGAAGCTGATAAGGTAACTTTTACTAACAACTATCAAATATTAACCGAAGATACATAGTTTACGTAAGGTTTTATGAAAAAATATCGACTGTTTGGGGCGATCAGTGCTGTTTGTGCTGCGTTGTCAATTCTTTATTCCTTTGTAGGAGTTTCCCAAACTCCTATACCCAGAGTACAACTCTCTACCAACCCACCTTTAGAACAGATTCATCCCTTTGAAGCAGGAACAGATAAACCACAATCTCCCGTTACACTAACGCTACAAGCTCTTGATGCTATAGGTAAACCCTTAGAAAATACCAAAATTAGCTTACAAATTCTGACACCACCATCTAATTCTTGGTTGACTACAGATTTCCCCATTGTCGAGGGAACAAAATTACTACAAATGGATGCGGCTGCACCTGATGGTAAGTTAGAAATTCAGCAGATGTTACCTATCCGTGGGAACTACCAACTGCGGGTAAATGTGTCACCCTTAGTAGCAAATGCTTTTACCCCCTATGAACAAACCTTGAATTTGAATATCCAAGAAAATCCAGTTAAATACAAATATTTTGCTGTTGTTGCAGCTATCTTACTATCAGTTGGATTATTAGGTGGTTGGGTTATCGGCGGACAAGAAGAACTACGACAAGGAGAAATTGCGCCACAATCTGTGCGTCTGTTGTTAAGTGCATTGACAGTGGTGGCTATAGTAACTTTATTGTTTATTAACATTAGTGCAGAAGTTGCAGAGGCTCACGGTAGTGGACACTCAAGCGGTAAAGAAGAAATCGCACCATCAGTCCAAAAATCTCAAGGGTTGGAAGTCCGCGTTGAGGGAAATAAAAGCGCAACGGTAGGAAAACTTGCTAATTTGATAGTAAATGTTAAAGATGCTACCACAGGACAACCCATCAAGGATGTAGTGTTGCAGGTGAAGGCGATCGCTCTAGAAGATAATTTAACAATCTTTGCCTACAAGGGAGTTACTGACCAAGAAGGCAAGTTAACGTGGCAAGAGCAATTTTTTGATGGCGCACCTCACAAAGTTGAGGTCGAAGCAACTCCTAGCCCTGGATCTAAGCGTCAATTTCCACTGGTGAAAGTCGCACAAGAAGTTGAAGTTGAAGGAATTGCACCGCCAATGTACATCCGGTTGATTGGTTTATTCTACTTTACTGCTATTGTCGGCATTGGTATGGCGATGGGATTGCTAATACAGCACCGACGAAAACCACAAGCTGGGGCAAATTAAAAGCATCAAGGCTTAACACTACGCCGTATCAATATTCCTAAAATGCCTAGTCCTAAGAATACAGCACTAGCGATCGCCGGAATATTCCACTCTTGTTTAGTCGTTGAGCAGCGTATTCAATTCTCATCTGTTGATGAACAGACAAGTTGCTTTCGTTCTCCTGTCAAGGGTAAGTGAACGATGAAGGTGCTACCTTTACCAACTTGGCTTTGCACCTGTATACTACCTCCATCAGCCTGAACAATTGCTTGCGCGATCGCTAATCCCAAACCAGATCCACCAGTACGACGCGAGCGATCGCTATTCACTCGATAAAAACGGTCAAAAATCCGCTTTTGCTCGTGCGATGCAATACCAATACCTGTATCTTGAACTTCAATTACAGCATTACCGTTGCTGCGTTTGAGGATAACAGTTATATAACCGCCAGCAGGGGTATATTGAATAGCATTGGCAATTAGATTAGAAAGCACACGCAACAGTTGATCTTCATCTCCCATCACGTATAAAAGCTCTTGGCATAAAATCAAAGATGTTAGCTGCAAAGAAGCCGCAGCCGCTAACGCTGAAAATTCTTCTATTAGGTCATTTATCAAAATATTCAGACAGCAATGTACTTGTTGTGTCGCCAGCGTTTGCTGTTCCAATCGAGACAGTAACAGCATATCCTGAACTAGTTCAGCTAGTCGATGATTCTGACGTTGAATAGATGCCAAAACATCTCGCGCTTCCTCAGACAGATACTCCATATCAAATAAAGTTTCTACCGTTGCATTAATCGCTGCTAGAGGAGTACGCAACTCATGAGAAGCATCAGACGTAAACTGTTGCATTTGTTTATACGAAGAGTCAATTGGTCGCATTGCTAACCCTGCCAGCCACCAACTAGAACCGCCAACTAACAATACCGTAATTGGCAATCCCACGGCTAAAATTAATTTCAAAGCAGCGAGACGATTATCAAGGTCATTGAGATTGCGCCCTACCTGAATATAGCCCCAATCTTGATTATCTTGAGTGTGCAGCAGTAGAGACTTTTGACTGTAACGATTGCCTTGCAAGTCTTTGACTGTTTGCCACACTTGGGTTTGCACAGTCGGTGGCAATTCATCAGGTTGGAAACCTGCCACTGCAATTAACCGTCCTGAACCATCGACAAAACGGATGTAATATTGCTTATCTTTATATACAGTACTAAAAATGCCGTGTTCATTATGGGTGCTTTGACTGTGACTCAGGATATTTTGGGTAGGACAACTGGACTCAGCTAAACAAATATTTGGTAAAATCTGCTGGAAAACTAGCTCTGTAATACCAGGTTGTTTCAAATTCGGTTCAATTACATCATGTAGTGTACCTGCTACCGATTCCAGTTCCCGGTTGATAGAAGCCACATAAGCATCAATGATTACCTTGTAAACCACAAAACCGCATAAGGATAGAATCAGAGCCATAACTACTGCATACCAGGTAGCCAATTGCCAGCGAGTCTTACGAAATAGTCGAATCTGCATTGCCAGGATTGAAACGATAGCCCATACTAGGGACAGTTTCGATTAGCCCATCACAACCATATTCCGATAATTTGCGTCGCAAAAGTCGGATTTGAGCTGCTACTACATTACTAACGCGTTCTGCACTAAAGGCATACAGATGATTCAAAATTTGGTCGCGGGTAATAACTGTATTAGGACGTTTCATCAAGTATTCTAATAATTGGAATTCTTTTTTTGTTAAATAAATTACCTTATTTTCACCATTAGGGTACTGTCGAGAAAGTGTACAATTACCGCAGTCTAGGATCAGACCACCAACTTGCAATTGTAAAGGCTGGATCTGAGACGTAAGCGATGCACCTCCTAAAGCAGCTCGCCTTTGCAAAGCACGCAATCGTGCCAATAGTTCTGCCATGCCAAACGGCTTGATTAGATAATCATCTGCCCCTGCATCTAGACCAGCTACCTTATCTGCCATGCTATCTTTAGCGGTTAGCATCAGCACTGGTAAAGCATTACCCCGATTCCGTAATCTCTTACACAATTCCAAACCTGACATTCCCGGTAACAACCAATCAAAAATTGCCAGTGTATATTGAGTCCAATTATGTTCTAGATAAATCCAGGCTTCATTTCCATCCAAAACCCAGTCAACAATATATCTTTCTTTACTCAACTTTCGCTGAATTGACGCACCTAGATCCGGCTCATCTTCAACTAACAGAACTTTCATAAGCAGTAGATTTACTCTAGAAATTTGTTCATTAAATTACACGCAATTGAACAATTCCAATGGGTAACTCTACATTCATACCAGCGAGAATAGTAGATATTTTGTAGAACTTATCACCAGTAGTCACTGCTGTTTTTTTAACATTCTTCATTTCTACGATAATGACAGTTCCAGGAGCGACTGATTCGGCAAACTCTAGCGTAGCTTTTTTGCCTTGAATAAAAACTTTTGCCGCAATTTCTTTACCAGATTGCTCGAACACATCAATACTTTCTCTGAGGACAATATTAGCTGGAGCTTCGATAATTAGCTGAGAAATAGCCTTGCTGTTTTCGGGAACTGCTATTTTTAAAGTATGTCTGAGAATTCTCCAGTGGCGAATACCTTGAGGAGATTCTCCTAAGCTAATAACGTGAGGAAAGTTACTAGATTGTGGTGTAGGATTTGCATAAGTAGCTGGAACTACAACTGCCATAGTTAAGGCTAAAATCGTAGTATGTATCAATTTTCTATTCATTATGCTTTTATGATTACCTCACTATATCCATCAATTATTAGAATCATCTTCGGTGAAAGATGTTACCTCTTAATAGCTTGACAAAGTGAGATGAAATTTGGGTGAAATTTTAGCTAGTTCAAGAGATTTTTTAAAAATAAAAATAAATCAGTGACCTTTAGTGGAGCAATAATACTTTCGTAACCGTACACTTTTTTATAGTCTCAAAGCTCTCTCTAACCTCGTTTCAACTTATAACGATATTGACAAACAGTTGAAGAAGCAAGATGTTCGTACTGATGTTTTGTCATACATTTAACTGAAAATATAGTGTTGTAGATTTGTGTGGCAACGACGGAGGTAACTCAGTGCTTGTTTTTCTATGTAACGAACTCTCCTCTCACTAATGTTGAGATTTTGAGCTATTTGCGTCAAGGTGAGTTCGCAATTATCTTCCAAGCCATAATGCAAAATTAGGACTTGTTGCTGCTGTGGAGTTAATTCTCTCAGTGAGAGATAGATATCTTGACGCATTAAATTTTGAGTTACTTGGATTTCAGGCGAGGCTTCTGGAACTTCTGTTAAAAGTTCTTGCAATTCTGTATCTTCGTTATCGCCCACTTGTTTATCTAATGAGACAGGTTGACGAGATATCATCAGCAGTTCGCGGACTTGAGCAGGGTTTAATTTCATCTTTTCTGCAATTTCAGGTACACTAGGACTGCACTTTAATTTTTGAGATAATTCCCTTTGCACTTTTTTAAGTTTATTCAACTTTTCGGTAAGATGAATTGGCAGTCTAATAGTTCGTGATTGCTGAGATATTGCTCGTGTCATTCCCTGGCTAATCCACCAATAAGCATAGGTAGAAAACTTATAGCCACGAGTGGGGTCAAATTTCTCTACACCACGCTCTAAACCTAGTGAACCTTCCTGAATTAAATCCATAAACTCCACATTTCGTCCTTGATATTTTTTGGCGATAGAAACCACTAAACGAAGATTTGCTACCATCATCTTTTGCTTTGCCTGTGTACCTTGCTGAAAAATCTCCTTCACTTCTATTTCACTAAGCTGTACATATTTAGCTAATTCTTTTTGAGATGGTTCGTGGTTGAGTTGTTTCTTCAAAGTTTCCTTTTTATTTTGTAACGTAATCATCTGCTGTACCTGTTTGCTAGATGAAATTTCTTCCTCATGAGTCAACAATGGTACACGAACAATATCTTGCAGGTAATTCCAAACTATATCTGTGCTGAATTTAATATTTGACGTTGTTGTCATGTTACAAATCGGCATAATTTTAGTATTTTTTGTTTATATAAAAATATGTTTAATAAACATTATTCATTCATGTTACGGTAAGTAGCCACGGCTGAAGGAGAACTGCGATTGAGGTAGCGAAATATCCAATATTTAAAAACTGTATCCATGATGACTGGAACAGTAGCAATAAATAAAGAAGCAAGATTTTTATTTTCTGGTAAACCGTAATTTTGGAAAGTACTTTCTATAATTATTTGCCAACCATAAGGAGAGTGAAAACCGACAAATATATCTGTAAATAGAATAATTAAAAAAGCCTTAGCGGAGTCGCTTAGACTATAAGTTATATCGCCAGCAAAAGACATAAAAATGGATAGCTGCTGCTTACCTGTTAAGATTAAAATAATTAATGTAATGGCTGTAAGTATATCTGTAAAAACATTTGTTACTGCATTAATACTTTTAATTTTATTTTCTGCTACTAACGCGATAGCTTTTTTCTTAATCTTCTTTTGAACAAGCTCGTCAGAGAATGTGGTGATTTTACCTATTCGAGCTTCAAAATAAACACTTTGCTCAAATCTTTTGAGTTCCGCTAAAGCTTTTTCTTCTTGAGAAAAATTTAAGAAAATATTTAACTCTTGTGAATTCCAAAACTTCTCAATTATGGGAGCAATAAAAAAGTTTCTAGAAAGCTGACTTATAAGTAATGGAACTACAATCAGAATTAACAGAAAACGGAGGGAGGAAATTGTTTGCAGTCGAGAAGCGCGAAACTCTTCAATAACCTTTGCTTCGGCATTTGGATCTAACGTGTGTTGAAATTTTCCTATTGTCCGCAGGATAGAGCGAGGAATAAAGCTCATCTTTTGAGATGATGACTTTGATTTCATCTTAATTTATAAGCATCACAATTCTAGTTGCACCCATAATTTAGTGAGACAACTGTGGCATTTTAAAGACCTATAAGATTTAAACTTTAAATCTCTAAATTCTACTTTACAAAAATAGGATGAAATTAAGATGAAAAATCAGTATTTTATAGATTTTTTTCTAAATTTAGTTATTTTGGTATATATTAAAATCAGCAACTTTACTTAAATAACTATTACTTTGGGGATTTATTCTCACAAAGCTAAGATGATTAGGTATTCGGTTACAGTAATTGCTCTAAATGCGATCGCCACCAAATTTTCTATCCATATACTCAACTAAATTGATTTAAACCACATTTTCTTGAGCAAGAGGACATGGATAACTTGGATCGCCTGTTTCTATCTGAATTGTAGTGTGTTCGATACCGAAATGGTCGTGAAGTTGTTGATTTACCTGAACTAAAAAAGCATCACTAGGATTTCCAGCAGGCATAATTAAGTGAGCAGTGAGAGCTGTTTCTGTGGTACTCATTGCCCAGATGTGCAAGTCATGAACACTAGATACACCGGGAAGTTCAGCTAAGAATGTACGGACTGCAAGTGGTTCAATACCTGCTGGTACTGCATCTGTGACTAAGTTCAAAGATTCTTGGAACAATTGCCAAGTACTCACAATAATCACCACAACGATCATCAAACTTACAACTGGGTCAAACCATAGCCAACCAGTGGTAACAATTGCAATACCAGCCAGGACTGCACCTAAAGATACTGCTGCGTCAGCAACCAAATGGAGAAAAGCTCCTCTAATGTTCAAGTCTCTTTCACGACCAGATAAGAACATTAAGGCACTTCCCATATTGATGGCAATACCTACCGCAGCCACGCCGATAATTGTACTACCTGATACTGGACTAGGTTGAGCAAAACGCTGTATGGCTTCCCAGGCAACTGCGCCAGAAGCTACGAGTACGAGAACAGCGTTCAAAAGAGCTGCCAAAATAGAGGAGCGACGTAACCCGTAAGTGCGGCGTGGTGTTGGTTGGCGACGACCGAGGAAGCTTGCTCCCCAGGCGAGTAACAAACCTAGAACATCACTCAAATTGTGACCAGCATCGGCAAGTAGGGCAAGGGAATTGGCAGCTAACCCATAAACTACTTCAATGACAACAAATCCAGTGTTGAGAGCAACGCTAATAATGAAGGCACGGTTGTAATTAGTCGGTTCGTGGCTGTGTCCGTGACTGTGATTGTGAGACATGAATACTGCCCTTAGAGGCTGTTTGAAAAGTTGGGGATGTTGTAAAAAAGCTCTCTCAGTATAGGCTGTGAATAGATAATAAACAGCACCGAGAGAGCGACATGAGTAAAGCTGACCCCAGTAACCTAACTCGCGCACAATATGAATTTCTTAGCGACTTGATTCCAGAACCTAAAAAAGGTGGTCGTCATCGGGAAGTCGATATGTGGGAAGTCCTCAACGCCATTTTCTACGTTCTATA